>Ga0182018_10001297_pt1 | contig 28827 bp, 26 predicted proteins | sample 812P2MmetaG_FD_120490 | JGI IMG/M metagenome (GOLD analysis project Ga0182018, IMG submission 120490) | Permafrost microbial communities from Stordalen Mire, Sweden - 812P2M metaG | ecosystem: Environmental > Terrestrial > Soil > Wetlands > Permafrost | place: Sweden: Stordalen | collected...
ACGCTCTTTGCCATGTTGGTGCACTCCGGTAAGTGAAAAGAATAGCAGACGGCCCGATGGCAAGACGGCAGATTCTTATCCTCTTCTTGAGTCCCGGGGAGTTGCTTTACCAGCCGATTAGAGTCAAAATTGCGTCGCTTAAAGTTTAGGAGGGATCAATGCGCCTAAGCCGGTTTGCCTGTCATGTTGCCAGTTTCTCATTGATCACTATTTCGTCCAGTGCAATCTATGCTCAGGAACTTTCCGCGACGGCCCGCAGTGGGAGATGCACAGCTATTGTGCTTGGCGGAGCGACTGCCGCTGCGAATGGTTGTGCAGAGGCGGATTCGCAGGGGCGCAGCCGGACGATTGAGCCCTATACCGCCCACCAGAAAACGACAACCGTTCAAACTCTGGCCAACGGCACCACGATCACCCGTGAAACTAACTCCAGACAAGCTCGCGACTCAAGCGGCAGATCCTTTCGCGAGAATGCCATCGACTTCCCGATGGTCGATGGAGAAACTTACAAGCATTCCATGTTCAACGTCTTCGATCCGGTGAATCGAATCACGATCAACTGGAGCTCGCAATCAAAGGAAGCAGTCGTGTTCCATATGGCTGATCCCACACAGATTCGACACGTTCAGCTCCCACCCTCACAGCCAATTCCCGTACCTGTCCCTGTCACGGGCATTGTGGCCGCGGGAAGCAACGGCGGTCAGGTCCGTCCGACGCACGTAGACCTGGGCACAAGAACGATCAACGGCCTCGAGGCCAAGGGAACTCGAGTTACGACGACGTATCCGGTGGGCCGTGCCGGCAACGACCAACCGTTGACAGTGACTCATGAGACGTGGATGTCGACCGACCTGAGGATTCCTGTGCTCCAGATTGATAACAATCCGCGGACGGGCGTGCGATCGGTGGAGTTGACGGACATCGAACGCGGCAAGCCTAATTCATCCCTCTTCCGGCCTCCAGAGGGCTACACCGTCAGGGATCAGTATCCCAACCAGCAGAATTGATCCGCGATCGGCCTATGCCTCGGCAAGCGAGATTATCCTACCCTCGCAATACGGCGGTTGCGGAACCACTTGGCCACGCCGAGCGACAGCAGAAGGCCGCCGAAAGGGATGCAGCCTAAAGCGATGATGAGTGCAAACCAGCCGGTGTTGGTTTTTGCGCCGGTAGGCGAAAAGCCGCCAAGCATGGTGATCAGCAGCAAGCCCGCCAAGATGCCCGAGCCCAGGATGATGGCGCCCCAGTGCAGAAGCTGGCGAGTTCCGTCGTCTGGCTGTGTTGGACCTTGCGGAGAAGGCCGAGCTGGATTGACTTCGGGCATTTGAGCTCTAACCCTGCGCTAGGCGCAGCATGACGTAAGTGATTACGCCTGTAATCGATACGTACAGCCACAGGGGAAACGTCCATCGCGCGACCTTGCGGTGCTGGGGAATGCGTCCGGACAGGGAAAAGAAGAACGTGACTAATACCAAGGGCAGCGCTACCACTGCCAGAATAATGTGGCTGGCGAGCAGCGGCAGGTAGACCGATCGGAAAGCCGCGTGGAGAGGATAGCGAACGTCGCCATGCAATGCGTGGTGAGCGATGTAGCTGACCAGAAACAAAGTTGAAAAAGCGAAAGCGGTGATCATGGCCGCGCGGTGGGGCCTGATGCGGCGGGCGCGAATGAAGTTGTAGCCAACCAGCAGAGCAGTGGCGCTGAGGCCGTTGAGCACCGCATTGAGAGCGGGCAGGAATGCAAATTGTGTGCTGGAAGCAGCGGCGGGATGGACGTAAATAAGCCAGAAAAGAAATGCAGAGGCTGCGGCGCTGATGGCCAGAATCGCCGCGATGGCGGGACCGGCGCCGGCGGGGTTCATGCCTGATTTGGGAGCGACGGAGATGGTCATGGTTGCGCTGTCCTTAGTGCTTTGCGGTGGCGCAGAGCATGAGCGTGGTGAAGAGGAGGGGCAGAAAGAGGACGCTGACCTTGAGCAGATCGCGGGCTAACATAAGGCTCTCGGTTTCAGAGGTAACGCGCAGGATGCGGGCGAAGCGAACGGTGTAGGCCAGATAGAGGATGCCCAATGCGATCGCCAGCACGAGATAGGTGACGCCGGCCATTCCGAGCCACCATGGCGCTATGCTTACGGGAACCATAATCACAGCGAAAAAGAGCGCTTGCGCGACGGTGGACCGTCCATCCGGCTGGACGACGGGCAACATGCGGATTCCGGCCCGCGCGTAGTCATGACGATAGAGCCAGGCAATCGCATTGAAGTGAGGGAATTGCCAGACAAAGAGGATTGCGAATAGTGCCAGACCCTGCCACTCGATGCGTCCGCGGGCGGCGGTCCAGCCGAGCAGGGGGCCCATTGCGCCGGGGAATGCGCCAATGAAGGTGGCAATGGGCGTGAGGCGCTTGAGCGGAGTGTAAACGGCCACATAGGTGAAGGCCGTGAGCAGGGCGAGCGCCACTGTGAGCAGATTGGTGTGTAGAGCCAACCACACAGCTCCCAGGCCCAGCGCTCCCAGGCCGGCGATGATTCCCTGAGCAAGCGAGAAGCGGCCAGAAGCCAGGGGACGGTCCGCAGTACGTAGCATCAGTGCGTCGGTTTTGCGCTCGAGGGCCTCATTGAGGGCGCCAGCTCCAGCGGAGACCAGGCCAATGCCGAGCAGCGTATCAAGCAGGCCGCGCTGGAGGCTGGAGATACCAGACATCATGGATCCGAGGTAAAAGCCGCCCCAGCCGGTGACAAGTACCAGGCTGACGACCTTGACCTTGAAGAGTTCGCGGAGGTCGTGGATGAGCGAGGCGGTTGCGCCGGGCGTGGGGGCATGGATATGTGCCTGTATTTGACTGGCGCCGTACGGGGAACTGTCAGCGGCGGGCACTGCAATATCCGTTGAAACCGTGGCCTGGGAGATGAGAGTCATGGGCAGGTATGAAGACCTCAAAGAAAGCGGACGGACGCGTGGCGGCCGGGAGCCTGTATTGATGATAGCAAGCTGGGTAGTCGCGGAGTGAGACGGTCGGGTAAGGATGGAGAGCAGGTGAGGATTTGCAACGGCTTGCAGGGAAGCCGATCTGCCGGACCAATCAAACAGAATGGATGACAATGTTGCTCAATCCATTCACCAGCGAATCGTCATACTCGAAGGTAATTCTCTCTCGCCTTTTTCCGCCGGAATTTGGCGAGTGCGTGATGCTAGAAATGAAGCTGTTTTTCAATTCGATGGTGCGGACAGGGCCGGACGATACGCCGGTGCTGGGATTGGTGAAATTCACCACTGCCGAAGTGAATCGCTCGTGCGTGCTCAGGGCCTGGAAGAGCAGAGGCGAGGGCGAATCAACTTCTCTGACGATCTGGATCGGGTTGTGCCTGCGTTTGCCCACGGCCTGGCCGGATCCTGGATCGAAGGGCGTTTCAACACCAAAATTGAATGATTGAATTTCTATTCCATCTCTGGCCGATCCCTTCCTGCTTGGACCTTTGAATTTGCCCTGCGTTTGACCCTGGAGTGTCAGATAGGATTGCAATGCCATCGCTATCCTCCTGTTGAAATTCCAATCCTGCTCGCTTGCCGGGGAAGGCACGCACGGGAAAAGGAGTTCCAGGCACTGGATGATAAGGCAATATGCAACCGAATGTCGGGACGCTTGAGTGGATCCGCCTGATTTGCACTTATCGACGGTTGGGCTGCAGCGCGGGCTCCTGGCCAAAAAATCCCAATTCAGCTGCGCCCCGGCTTGGCCAGGCGAACGGCGTTGAGGATTGCATCTGCGACTTGATCTGGCGTAAGGGCGTCGACGGGGATCGAAAAATGGGCAGTCCTATAGTGCGGCAGGCGGCGCTGGTAACGGCTGGCAAGGTTGGTCCGGTCAGCGAGGATGGGTCGAATGCGCTCAGTGCCACTGCAGCGGGCGAGGGTGGTGGCAAGCTCGACTTCGAGATGGATGAGAATGGTGCCGGGGGTGGTGAGCAGCAGCGTGCGTGTGGCTGGGTGCTCGATGGCGCCACCGCCCAGAGCGAGAATCAGGTTGTCGCGGCCGGCGAGGTTTGCGATGGTGGCGTGTTCGCGATCACGGAAGGCGGCTTCGCCATGGCGGGCGAAGAGTTCGGCGATGGGAGCGCCAGCTTCAGACTCGATGACGTCGTCGACGTCGGTGAAGGTCCAGCCGAGGTGAGCGGCGACCAGCGGGCCGACCGTGCTTTTGCCTGAGCCCATGAAGCCGGTGAGGACGATGCAGCGAGGCGCCATTGATGGGGCGAGTTCGGGTTCGTGTTGGATTTGATCGGTCACTGAAGAGCTTTCGCAATTGGCAAAGCCACCTTGCTCTTTCCAGTATAGGGAAGCGGCAGCATTCGAGGGGAAGATCAGCCCAGTGCGATTACTGCCGCCCCCGCGGTTATGAGCAGGCCGCCTACGATGGCGGGTGGGGTGAGTTTTTCTCCGAGCAGGAGCCAGGCGAAGACAAGGACAAGCGGGACGCTGAGTTTATCCAGCGGGGCCACGCGCGAGGCGGGACCCAGCTGGAGGGCGCGGAAATAACATAGCCAGGAGAGGCCGGTGGCCAGGCCGCTGAGAGTGAGAAAGAGTACGGTGCGGCGGTCGAGAGCGCGAATCTCGCCGAGGAGGCTCATGCCGGGCTTGCTAAGCACGAGCGCAATGCCCCAGGCAAAGACGACCACGACGCTGGTGCGAAGGGCGGTAGCGAGGTTCGAGTCCACGTGCGCGACGCCCATCTTGGCCAGCAGCGCGGTTGCGGCAGCAAAGGCCGCAGAGAGCAGAGCCCATCCAATCCAACTCATGGAAGACATGGTACGCGGTGAACGGGCGATGTCAGTACTCTAAACTTGAATCCATGCAGACTGGCAAAGCCAGCAAAACAGCTCTGGGCGTGGCCATTCGACGGGCAGCGCACCAGTTGATGGACGTGCCACCGGTTCTGGATGACCGGATTGCGGTGCGGCTGGTGGGATCGGGATATCCGCGGCACATGGAGCGGGCGATGCACCCCGTGGCGCGGGACTTTCGCGCCTTCATGGCGGTGCGGAGCCGGTACGTGGAAGACCAACTTGCGCATGCTGTGGCGCAGGGGGTGAGGCAGTATGTGGTGCTAGGCGCGGGGCTGGATACGTTCGCCTATCGCAATCCATTTCCGGAGCTAAGGGTGTTTGAGGTGGATTTTCCGGCGACACAGGAGTGGAAGCGGGAGATGCTTAAGAATGCAGGGATTGCGTTGCCTCCGGCGCTGACATTTGTGCCGCTGGATTTTGAGCGTCATACTTTGGCCGAGGGGCTGGACGAGGTGGGCTTCGATCGGACGTTGCCGGCATTCTTTGGGTGGTTGGGGGTTGTGCCTTATCTGACGCTGGGGGCTTTTCGGTCTACGCTGCATGCTATTGGACAGCTGTCGGCGGGAAGCGCCGTGGCTTTTGATTATGCGCTGCCGCCAGAGACGTTGAGCCTGGTGGGGCGGATTGCATTTGAAGCGTTGGCGGGGCGGGTTGCAAGGGCCGGAGAGCCGTTCAAGCTTTTCTTTTCGCCGGATACTTTGGAGGCGGAGTTGCGGGTGGCGGGGTTTGAGCGGTTGGAGCAGTTGGATTATGGGCAGATCAACGAGCGGTACTTCAAAGACCGGGCGGACGGGCTGAAATTGTCGGCTGTGAAGCTGGCGATGTTGGTGACGGCTTGGGTGTCAGATGCAGCCTAGAGACCGTCCGCGCGATAAGATGAGTTATGCGTTTGGCCTACCATTCACTGTTCGTGTTCCTCCTGCTCGGACTAACCGGATGCGGGTACCACACGCTGGGCGCGGCTACACACCTGCCTCCGGATTTGCACACCCTCTCCGTACCGGTGTTTGCGACGCGGACTGAGTCTTATCACTCCGAGACGGTGATGACCGATGCGGTGATTCGCGAGTTTGCGACGCGGACCCGGTTTCGTGTCACGCCTGATTCGAATCCTGACGCCGACGCGGTGCTGCATGGGACGATTTTGAAGGAGACTGCGACGCCGTTGACTTACAACTCGTCGACGCAGCAGTCGTCCAGCTTCCTGATTACGATGGAAGTTTCCGTCACGCTTTCGGGCCGGGACGGCAAGGTCCTTTACGAAAACAAGGACTACGTCTTTCGCCAGCAATACCAGGCGACAACCGACCTGGCGGACTTCATCCAGGAGAACCCTGCTGCCATGCAGCGGCTGAGCCGTGACTTTGCGCGGGCTCTTGTGTCCGACGTGCTGGAAGGGTTCTAGAGTCGTCACGGTTGAAGCTCATTGTTATAGTTCCTGCCTGGTTTTGCACGTGTGCCGGTCTTTTTGGGCTGGCTTCTGACTTGGCGGGACCGGTATTCTGGAGCCGCATGGTCAACGCATTCCTATCCCGGGGTTTGGCCCGTTGAGCGCCTGGCGCTGGGGCGCGGGATTTGCAGCGGTTGGCCGCTTTGTGGCGGAGATTGAAGCTGCGGCGGCGGGCACAGGTCCGCTTCGGGCCGGCTATGTGCTGGCAGGAGACGAGGCGTTCCTGCTGGATCGCTGCCGGGCAGTCGTTCTGAAGAGTTTTGTTCCGCCGGATCTGAGAGATTTTTGTTTGTCTGAATTCGACCTGGTTGGGACTTCAATCTTCGAAGTGCTTGACCGGGCGCAGACGCCGTCGCTGATGTCTCCATTCCAGGTGATCTTTGTGCGCGGTGTGAAGCAGCTTTACACACGTGGTGCGAAGAAGGAAGAGTTTGCCGCGCTGGATCGCTACTTTCGCTCACCGAACCCGCAGGCGGTGCTTTTATTTGTGGCCGACTTTGTGCGCATTCCCTCCGACGCGCGGCGCATGGAGATGGACGACAAGAATCGCTTCGAGCGGCTGACCGAAACATTGGGCGAGCACTGCGGCATGGTGGAACTGGCGCGCGTGAACGAGGAAGACGCGATTCGCTGGATTGTCGGCACAGCACAGCAGGCCGCCGTCCGTGTAGAGCCCGACGCCGCACGCGAGCTTGTTGATGCACTGGGCGCGGATATGCTGCTCATCTCCTCAGAGCTGGAAAAACTGCTGCTCTACACGCTGGGCCGCGGACGCATTACGCTCGGCGATGTGGAGACGCAGGTGCTGGGTGCGAAACAACGCTCACTTTATGAGTTGACCGACGCCATCAGCGGGCACGACAGGGCCCGGGCGCTGGCGCTGCTGCATGGGCTGTTGAACAGTTCCGAGGCTGGCGAAGATGCGGCGATTGGTCATCTTTATATGCTGGCCCGAACTTTCAGGCAGATGCTGGTGATTCTGGAGAAGAATGTTCGCGATTCGCGCGCGATCTGGCAGGCGTTGTGGCAGGGTTTCCGGATGCCGCCTTTTGCTGCGGACGATTTAATCCGGCAGGCACGCCGCTACAAGAGCCGACGTGACCTTACGCGGGCGCTCAAGCTGATTGCCCGCGCCGATCTGGAGTTGCGATCGTCCCCGCCGGATAAGCGGCTGGTGCTGGAACGGCTTGTCTATGAGCTGGCTTCAGAACCAAAGCCTCCCGCCCCTGCATGGGCCTCGGCACAGTTGTCCCTCGAGAGCTAGTCAATGGGACTGTTGCACATTTGATGGTGATACGGGCATTTTTTTCGCCCCTCTTTCGCCAATTCTTGACTTAAATATTTAATATCATAGGTTTACGTAACAAACGGAGGGGTAAGGGGTCCCGGTGCCTTTTCATCGAAGTGTCGCAAATGCGAGCCCAGCAACTTAAAGGCCGGGCTCTGACATCCTTGGCGTTATTCTGTTCGTCCTCTATGAACTATTGCGCGCCGGGGGATGGATATATTCTGGAAAACACGGAAGAAAAATGATAGTTGAAGCCCTTACCTACAAGACCGCACGCGCCTCCGGATCCCTCAGACACTGCCTAATCAACGTCGTGGTCATTGAGCCAGGGGCCGTACTCACGATCCAAGCCTTCGATATGGTCGATGTAACCGCTTCGGAGGGCGCAGAGCAACGGGCGCATCGGTACTCCTTCTCCGTACTGCACGCGATGGGCGGCTTGAATCATTTGCGCCAACATGCTGTGGTGTTCGGCCCGGTGGTCGGCCAGGCCGGGAAAGCCACTCTGCTCCATCAGTTGCTCTTCGCTCCAGAAGTGCATGCGCGTGAACTCGATCAACCGGTCGAAGATGGCGCTGATCTCTTCCCGGCCGCGACCGCGTACAACAGCCTGGCGTAGTTCGTTCATCGTATCCATGAGAATGCCGTGCTGATCGTCCATGGCTCGGACGCCTACAGCGCACGCGTGGTTCCAGGTGAGAAGGGTCACAATCGGCTCCGTAAACCGCTGATCTAGATATCGGTTGGGACTAGTCGAGGACGATTGTGAATCTGGCTGTCGTTGTAACCAAAGTTCGGCTGGATGTGGGCGCACAATGTAGTGAGCTCCATGATGAATCCGGCAAATTCGATTGCGGCTCTGCTGACGCTTCTTCCCTTCCTGGGCGTGGCTTTCTTTCCGGAAGCTACGAGCGGGTGGGTGCGCAGACTTCCTGTGTGGACTCAAGTTCTGCTTCCCGCAGGGCTGAGTGTTCCCTATGCGCTTGTGGCATGTGGAGCGGGCGTGTTTCGGTGGGGTTGGTTCGCGTTGTATGCGGCTCTACCCGTGGCAATTGCGGCTCTGCTTAGAGAAGCGAGGCGGGCGGGCGCGGCGGCAGACACTGAGCGGCTGGAATCCATGGGTTCAGCAGAGCGAATGGGCATCCGAAAGTATCCCCGGATGGAATCCGCCCGCGCAGGTGGGGACGCGCATGAGAATCCGGGGAATTGGCGGGATTTCTTGGTTCTTGGCGCACTGGGTCTTGCGGTCGACCTGCGCTGGTTTGAGGGGGCTTGGCCAGCTCACCTGGCGATCTTCAACAAGATGCTGTTGCTGGATGCGGGGATCTACGGATTCATCGCGATGCGGCAACTGGATGGCGTTGGATTCGGCTTGCGCCTGCGCCTGCGCGATGCAGGCATCGGGTTGCGGGAGGTCTGCTTCTATATGCCGATTGCATTGGCGGTGGGACTGGGATTGGGCTTTCTGCATCTTCACTGGGGCTGGCCTGGACTGGGGCCGATTGCCGGAGCATGGGCTTTCACATTTTTCTTTATCGCTGTGCCCGAAGAGCTCTTCTTCCGCGGATGGATGCAGAATCTTCTGGAACGTCGGATGGGCCGCACTCCGGCGCTGCTGGTGACGGCAGTGTTGTTTGGACTGTCTCACTTCAACAAGCGGACGGTATTTTTCAATTGGCGCTACGTGTTGCTGGCCGCTATGGCCGGCGTTTTCTATGGACGGGCCTGGCGGGGGGACCGCCGGGTAGGCGCATCGGCAATTTCGCATGCGACTGTGGACACTATCTGGTCTCTATGGCTGCGGTAGCTTTGGCGGCTTATGCGTGTGTCCGTAGGTCAGGTACCCGCGGCCGACACGCATGTTGTGATCCACCGAGCCAGGAATCGTGATGGCAATGGTTATTCCAAATATGGCGTGGGAAATGGCCAGGGAATAGAGGTTGCGATAGCGGAGAAAAACGAGGCAAGCGGCAAGGCCCCAGATCAAGGTGACCAAGGTGAGAATCGGGCTGGGCAAGTGCGCGAGAGAGAAGATCACCGCTGCCATGAATGCCGCGAACTTGGCGTTTGGAATCAGCCGGAGCAGACGAGCCAGGAAAAAGCACTGGAGCAAAAACTGCTGCACAGCGGCCCAGAGCGCATAGGCCCAAAAGGTCTGGATGAAAAGGGGAGCGGTGCCGGGAACGCGCAATGTATGAAGCTGGAAGGCCATCAGAACTGCGAGCATTGCCAACAGAAGGGCCACTCCCGCCACCCAAAGTGAGCGGAAGAAGTTTGCCGGGCGCAGCCCCATTGCCTTGAGGCCGTCGAAAGAGGCGATTGTGAATATCACGATGGTGGCCGCTGCTACCCACCAGAGGAGTTTTTGCCAGGGACGAGGGGTCCAGCAAACGATTAGGATCAGCCAATAGGCAACGACCAACTCGAAAAAGACGCGGGCCCTGGTCCGGTTGTGTACGGAGACAATCGTTGCGTTTTCTTTGCCGTTGGTCGCATCCCTGCCTGCAGTCATGGAGCCGATGTTAAGGCAAGCTGCCATATCTATTCCAGGGCGGTCTATTCGAGGATGACCTCGGGACTGGCGGTGGTTCCAGCTTCGTGACCGCGCGTGGTGAGAGTTATGGCGGCGGTGAGAATGAGCGCGCCGCCCGCCCAGGCGTGGGGGCCCAGGTGCTCGCCCAGCAGCTGGACGCCGAGCCAGGAGCCGAGGGCCGGCTCAATGTTCAAGAAGACGCCGGCTCTGGAGGCTGGGACGTGATGGATTCCCCAGTTCCAGAGGAGCGTTGTGGTGGCTGTGCACAGCAGGCCGCTGATGGCCAGTGCCGCCCAGGCAGTGCCGGTGAGGTGAGAGAAGGGAAGAGGTTGGAAGCTGTGATGGGTGAACGGGATGAGGACCGGATTCAAAATCCAGGGCCCGAGGATCAAGGAGGCCAGCATTATGGTTCCTGAGAGGATGGTGTAGGCGGTGACGACAGGCGGGCTGTGCGTCTCCATGAGCTTTTTTGAGAGCAGAATCCAGGCAAGGGCAGTGATCAGGGAGGCGACAACAAGGAGATCACCCACCAGGGAGGGCTGGCCACGCGTGGCAGCTCCTCGGCTGCCCCCCAGCACAATGAGCGCAGCGCCGACAGTGGAACCGGTCAAGGCAAGCCAGCCGAGCCAGTCAAGGCGCTCCCCTGCGAAGAGTGCAGCCGCGGCTGCCAGCAAAACCGGCATTGCCCCCACCATGAGCGAAGCGTGGCTGACGGTCGTCAGGTCCAGGCCATGGAATTGGAGGAGGAACTGGATTGGAATTCCGAGCGCGGCAGACATGAGCAGGAGGCGAAGCTCGGCACCGGTTAAGTGAAACCGGTGCCGGTTCAGTATGACTACCGGCAACATACCCAGAGAAGCGAACAGAAAGCGGTAGAGCACCATGTGCTCGACGCTCATCTCATCGAGAGCCAGCCTGCCGAAGTAGAAGCCGGTACCCCATAGAGACCCTGCAAGCGCACATGCGCCATAGCCTAAGAACCTCATGCGGCTTTCGGTTTTGATCTTTGTTGGCATCCGATTCTTACTGTCGCACATGCACTGGCGATCTTTAAAAAACGGAATATTTGGCCGTTAAGGTCATACAATGGCGATCCATTTGCTGTGTTCTCAACAATATCCGATGTCTGCCTAGGGCCGGAATTCCCCGCCCAAGTCTTGCACGGCCATGTCAATCTTGCCTGCCCTCTTCGTCGGCGATGACGCAAGTCCGCGTCCTTGGAGACAATTGGTCAATGCGGGGAGCAACTCGTAAAACGGAAACCAATCCCGATGTTTGGCGACGGCAACTTCAGATGGATTCAGGGGTTATATAAAGAGGCCGCCCCGATCAAGGGCGGGCATCAAGGGCCAGTAAAGCAAAAAAATTGGACACCACCGGCGCTCAAAAACGAGTACCCTGATGGCAGATGTTCACCGAAGGCAGAGGGCCAGATGGAATCTCGGCGACATTGCGCATACAACCATACTAAGAAGTGCCTGATTTGCTCAGAAGTCGTTGCTGGCGACCTTGTGCGCGCTAGTGTTGATGAGCGCCTTCCAGGGCTTGCCTCCAACTCGTACGCGGGACTTTGGATGATACCGTTCAGAGAAATCCCCGACACGCGCAATCGCGTCCAACTTGATCTGATTTATCTGGATGCAGATTGCCGTGTAATCGACGTAGTGGAGTCTTTCCCGAGCCACAACGTCTCACCCTCCGCTCCGACAGCGAGCAGCCTGCTCGTTTTGCCAACCCTGTCGATCTCATTGTCGCAAACCCAGCCGGGAGATCAAGTTATCGTCTGCGCCGCAGAAGAGATGATGCGTCGCATTCAGCTGACCACCTTTGGGAGAGGCAATGTCAGAGGCGTGGCTGTGACCGAAGAAAGCTCCGGTCTCTTCAAAAAAGCGCCAGCCGTTCAACCTGATGGCCAGCTCCGACAGACGAATGACTTATTGCCCGAGGAGAGCATCGAGGATGACCAAACACCAGAAGATGCCGAGTTTGAAACGGAGGCTGAGAGCGCCACGCCTTCGAGGAATTGGTTGTCGCGCTTCCTTTTCCCAGATCCTCCCGATCCAAGGTTAGGTCAACGGGAGCCACCGCCAGGCCTGATTGTCCAAATCTGGACAGGTGAGGTTCTGCAGACCTACAAAATCAGGGATATCAGTAAGACCGGGTTGTTTGTAGAGACAGAACAGCGATGGTATCGGGGTACCGTTATCCGAGTGAGGCTTACGAAGGTAAGCACCGAGGAAGTACCCGAAGAGCGCTCGATTACCGTGCAAATGAAAGTGGCTCGCCTGGCAAGCGACGGCGTGGGTCTTCAATTTGTTCCGCCCACAGACAGAGATCTGCGTAGAGGGCGGGTCTCAACTTTTGAAGGCGCAAGCAGCAAACAACTCGAAGAATTCCTGGAGTGGCTCTTGATTCCCGATAGCTAGAGTAGAGGGACCACAGTCAATCTTGCATGCAAGGCTCTGATGCCTTCCAGCAGTGTTCAGCGCATGCAGACTTGAATATGCCGGATAGGTTGTGATGCGGGCGTATGGTCCAATAGACCGCTAGAGCACTGATCTCCCCAATTGGTCTGACTCTGATCCCTCATCCGTGCCATTGAGGGTTGCGCAGGCCAATGTCAGGATTTCGGTATGCGAGTCAACCTCATCACCCAGCCGTCCGATCGCCGCAAATCAGGCGCAGGCACGATTCCCCTCTCGCTGACTATCCGCCCAGCATGCGGTTTACCCGGCGACTACGAGTGCCCAACCGATAGCGCGGCGCTGCTGCAATTGCTTCGTCAACAAACGGATCTGCCCTCTCACGTCCTGCAGCGTTTTGAAAAGAGCCTGCACGCCTCAGTGAGTGCGAAGCTCCTGGGCGTGGAACTGAGTGACCGCGTCCTCACGAATATTGGCTACTTCATCGACTAAGCGCCAGTCCTTTTGTCCGTTCGGGCCGCCTGTGTGGTTGGAATTGCTCAGGGCAGGTTGGCGCTCTGACGAAGACCTATGTCCCTCTACCCGCCACCGTCGTGATTCCTGGCGCTATTGCGGAATACCCGCGCAATTCATGATTGCAGTGGTCTGGCGGGCACCCGCCATCGTTGCGCTATACTGCTCGTACAATTGCATAGGCTTTGAGGAATCATGGTGAGAGTTCCCTCGAAATCGCTCGGGCGCGGAGTCCTAATTGTCTGATATTCATGAACATTCCAACGGCCAGCATATTGGCCGCGATCATCAACTGCCTGCGCCTCTCCCCTGGTATCGCAACTGGGTCCTTTGGGCGGGCGCACTCCTGATTCTGGGCGTGGCCATAGCCATCTATGTGCTGAATCATGGAAGCGACACCAAAGCGACAACCTCGAAGTCCGGACAGGGTGCGGCAAAGGCAACTGTAACTGCCACGGTGGCCACTGCCAGCAAGGGAAACATCGGCATATACCTGAGCGCCATAGGCACGGTGACCCCGGTCTACACCGCGTCCATCACAGCACAGGCAAGTGGGGTGCTGACGGCAGTGCATTTCAGCGAAGGCCAGCTGGTGCACAAGGGGGACGCACTGATCGACATTGATCCGCGACCCTACCAGGCACAACTCTTGCAGGCCGAGGGCGTGCTGGAGCGCGATACCAATGTTCTGGCGCAAGCCCAGATGGACCTGGAGCGCTATCGGACAGCCTGGGCGCAAAACGCAATCCAGAAGCAGTTGCTGGATGACCAGGAAAAGATTGTTTTACAGGACCAGGGCACGGTGAAGAACGATCAAGGCACCGTGAATTACGACCAGACTCAGCTCAGTTATTGCCATATAACTGCGCCGATTGACGGCCGTGTGGGCCTCCGCCTCATGGATCCGGGAAACGTGGTGCAGGCGAATGGCTCCACGGTACTGGTAGTAATCACGCAGGTTGCGCCGATTACCGTGATTTTCACCGTCTCCGAAGACAGCCTGGCGCAAGTACAGGCACGGATGAGGAAAATGCATACGCTGCCTGTTGAGGCGATGGATCGAACGCAGACCACCAAGCTGGCCACGGGTAAGTTGTTCACCATTGATAACCAGATTGACACCACGACGGGAACTGTCAAATTACGGGCTCTCTTCGACAACAGGAATGGAGCGTTGTTCCCCAACCAGTTTGTGAACACCAGGTTGCTTGTCAACACGGAGCAGGGAGTGACACTTGTTCCCGCAGCAGCCATTCAGCACAATGGCCCGGTGGCATTCCTTTATGTGATTGCGCAGGGCGTGGCAAGCGTACGCAACATCACCACCGGCGTTACGGACAACGGCATCACCGCCGTCACGGGAATCAATCCAGGGGAAGTGGTAGCAACCAGCAGTTTTGATAAGCTGCAGGCCGGAAGCAAGGTTGTCGTCTCGAAGCCAGCGAATTCGCAAAGCCCTGTCGAGGCAAATACTCCGTGAATCCATCCGGGCCTTTCATTCAGCGCCCTGTTGCAACGTCGCTGCTCATGGCCGCCATCCTGCTCGTTGGGATTGTGGCGTTTTTTCAGTTGCCTGTCTCGGCATTGCCGGAGGTCGATTACCCAACGATTCAGGTGGTGACCTTCTATCCCGGTGCGAGCCCTGACGTAATGGCGACCACGGTGACGGCTCCGCTGGAACGCCAGTTCGGCCAGTTGCAGGGATTGAGCCAGATGACGTCCACCAGCTCGGGCGGCTCGTCAATCATCGTGCTGCAGTTCTCGCTCAGCCTGAACATCGACATCGCTGAAGAAGAGGTTCAGTCTTCAATCAACGGGGCGCAGAGCTTCTTGCCATCGAGTCTTCCCGCGCCTCCCATTTACAGCAAGACCAATCCCGCGGATGCGCCTGTTCTGACGCTGGCCATTACGTCCAAGACTCTTCCGCTGTCGCAGGTTGAGGATCTGGTGGATACGCGGCTAGCTCCCAAGCTTTCTCAGCTAAGCGGAGTCGGCCTGGTGAGCATCAGCGGCGGGCAGAAACCGGCAGTGCGGATTCAGGCCAATCCAACCACGCTGGCTTCGTACGGGCTGAACCTGGAAGATCTGCGCACCGCTCTTGTCTCCAGCAGCGTCAACGCGGCGAAGGGCAACTTCGATGGGCCTCATCAGGATTACCTGATTAATGCCAACGATCAACTGGTAACCAGTGACGACTATCAAAAGGTAGTGGTCGCCTTCCGCAATGGGGCACCCGTGATGCTCGGGGATGTTGCCCAGGTGGTGAACGGAGTCGAGAATAACAGCCAGGCGGCGTGGATGAACGAGACCCCGGCGGTCATCCTCAATATCCAGAGACAGCCGGGCGCCAACACCATCAGCGTCGTCAAGGCTATCAAGGCGATTCTGCCGCAGCTGGAGGTGAATCTGCCGGCCTCGATTCAGGTGACGCCTCTGACCGATCTGACCACATCGATCAACGCCTCTGTCGCCGATGTCGAGTTTGAGCTGATGCTGACCATTGCGCTTGTGGTCATGGTCATCTTTCTATTCCTGCGCAACGTTTACGCCACGATCATCCCCAGCATCGCCGTGCCCGTGTCCCTGGTGGGAACGTTTGCTGCCATGTATGCTCTGGGCTACAGTCTGGACAATCTCTCGCTAATGGCGCTCACCATCTCCACCGGATTTGTGGTGGACGACGCGATCGTCATGATCGAGAACATTGCACGTTACCTTGAGGCGGGGGATTCGCCCATGGAGGCGGCGAGAAAAGGCGCGGAGCAGATTGGCTTTACCATCATCTCTCTCACCGTGTCCCTGATCGCAGTGCTCATTCCGCTCCTGTTTATGGGCGATGTTGTGGGCCGTCTCTTCCGTGAATTCGCGGTGACCCTGGCGGTCACGATCATTCTTTCTGCGGTCGTGTCGCTAACCTTGTCGCCGATGATGTGCTCCCGCATTCTGCGCCATACGCCGAAAGAACAGCAAGGACGCTTCTTCAAGGCGTCGGAACGTGCTTTTGACGCGATGATCGCATTTTACGGGCGCACGCTGAAGTTCGTTCTTCGCTTCCAGACCATCACGTTGCTGGTTGCCGTGGGCACGCTGGCGCTCACCATTTTTCTCTACATCGTCATCCCCAAGGGGCTCTTCCCAACGCAGGACACGGGCGTCATTCAAGGGATCTCCCAGGCGCCGGAGACCATCTCCTTCGCTGCAATGGCGCAGAAGCAACAGCAGCTGGCGCATATCGTGCTTCAGGATCCCGCGGTTGAGAGTATCTCTTCCTTCATCGGTGCGGATGGGACCAACACGACGCTGAACAGCGGGCGGATGTCCATCAATTTGAAACCACTGAACGAGCGTGACTTGAACGCGTCCGACGTGATTCGCAGGCTGCAAGACAGTTTGAAGCAGGTCGACGGCATCGAACTCTATATGGAGCCGGTGCAAAACATTACAGTCGACGATCGGGTGAGCCGCACACAATTCCAGTACACGCTTGAGGATCCAGACGCAAATGAGCTGAATCTCTGGACGGGAAAGCTTGTTGCGCAGATGGAGCAGCTGCCGCAACTCGCGGATGTTGCCACTGACCAGCAGACGGGCGGGCTCGCTGTGTCGCTCATCATCGATCGGGTCACGGCATCGCGGCTCGGCATTGCACCGTCCACCATCGACAGCACGTTGTATGACGCCTTTGGCCAGCGCCAGATCAGCACCATGTATACGCAGTTGAACCAGTATCACGTCATCCTTGAGGCGACGCCCAGCACTCAGCAAAGTCCAGGCAAGCTGCAGGACATCTATATCCAGACGCAGGCATCCGCCGGGGGCTCCGGTCCGGGAGCTTCCACGTCCTTCGCTGCTTCGGGGTCATCTTCCGCTGGTTCTAATTCGACGACGACCGCCGTGGCATACACTCCGTCCGCAGCGGTTCTCAACGCCCCAACGAACGCGATCAAAACCGGTGTCGGAGCAAGCAGCACCTCTTCAAACCCAAATGCAACCACAGCAACCGCTCCTGCCAATGGCGTGCCTCTGAGCGCATTCACGCGCGTTCAGAGAGTCCCTGAAGCGCTTTCGATCAATCACCAAGGGCAGTTCCCGGCGGTCACGGTGTCGTTCAATCTCGCCCCCGGGGCGGCGCTTGGGGGCGCAATCACGGCGATTCAGAAAGCGCAGAAAGACCTGAACATGCCGGCCAGTATCCAGTATGGCTTTCAGGGAACCGCGGCCTCATTCGTGAATTCACTCACCAACGAGGGGTTGTTGATTCTTGCCGCGCTGGCCGCTGTCTATATTGTGCTCGGCGTGCTTTACGAGAGCTTCATTCATCCCATCACGATTCTCTCAACGCTGCCGTCCGCTGGGGTGGGCGCTTTGCTGGCTCTGATGCTCTTCAAGCAGGACCTTAACGTCGTCGCGATCATTGGCATCATCCTGCTCATCGGCATTGTAAAAAAGAACGGAATCATGATGGTTGACTTTGCGTTGGAGGGAGAACGGGTCCACGGCAAGAATGCAACGGATGCGATCTTCGACGCCTGCATGCTTCGCTTCCGGCCGATCATGATGACGACAATGGCTGCCTTGCTGGCGGGCGTTCCATTGGCGCTCGGCAGAGGAATGGGTTCGGAATTGCGCCGACCGCTGGGCATTGCCATGGTTGGCGGATTGCTGTTGAGTCAGATGCTCACGCTCTACACAACGCCGGTTATCTACATCTTCTTCGATCGCTTTGCGCAGCATTCTGGACGCGCACGCGAGACCAACGATGACCATGAGCCGGAGCCGGCGGAGGGTGCATGAACATTTCCGCACTCTTCATTCGCCGCCCCGTCGCAACAACTTTGCTGACGGCGGGCATCCTACTTGTCGGGGCCATTGCTTTCAAAGTCTTGCCTGTTTCTCCCCTGCCTCAGGTTGACTATCCGACAATTTCAGTATCGGCTGGATTGCCCGGAGGCAGTCCTGAGATTACTGCCTCGTCAATCGCGACTCCGCTGGAACGCCAGTTCAGCCATATTGCGGGCATCACTGAGATGACCTCGTCGAGTTCTCTTGGCAGCGCGTCGATCACTTTACAGTTCGATTTGAGCCGCGATATCAACGGCGCGGCGCGGGACGTAGAGGCGGCCATCAACGCGGCGCGCACGTATCTGCCCGCAAATCTGCCCTCCAACCCGTCCTACCGCAAGGTGAATCCGGCCGATGCGCCGATTCTGATCCTGGGCTTAACTTCACCCAAGTACGACAAGCCGACGCTCTACGACGAGGCGTCTTCAATAATGGCGCAGAGGCTTTCGCAGATAGACGGGGTTGGACAGGTGACGGTAGGTGGAGGCGCCGGCCCTTCGGTGCGTGTCGAAGTGAATCCCACTCTGCTCAATAGCCATGGACTTACCATTCAGAATCTTCAGTCTTCGTTGACGCAGCAGAACGTGCACGAGCCCGTCGGCCAATTCTCAGACGGAACTACGGTCGCCGACATCGTGATGAACGATGAATTGAGTACCGCAGACCAGTACAAGCCCCTCATTGTAGGCTACAACAACGGCTCGGAGGTCAGGCTGTCGGACGTTGCGGACGTTACCGAAGGGCAGTCGAATATCCGCAACGCGGGCTACCTCAACGGCGTGCCGTCCATTACCGTTTCGATCTTTCGCCAGCCGGGCGCAAACATCATCGACACCGTCGACCGGGTCCGCGCGGAGTTGCCATCGATTCAGGCCTCGATTCCTCAAGGCATCAACACCACCATCGTTGTTGACCGCACAACAACCATTCGCGCGTCGGTCAGTGATGTTGAGCGTACTCTTGTTCTCTCGGTCGTCCTGGTGATTCTTGTCGTCTTCGTCTTCCTGCGCAACTGGCGGTCAACACTCATCCCGACGGTCGCGGTTCCCGTTTCGCTGATTGGAACCTTCGCCGTGATGTACCTCTTTGGTTTCAGCATCGACAACCTCTCACTGATGGCCCTCACCATCTCGACGGGGTTTGTAGTCGATGATGCGATTGTGGTGATGGAGAATATCTCGCGCCTCCGCGAGAATGGCATGTCCCCGCTGAAGGCGGCTTTCGAGGGCTCCAGGGAGATTGGTTTTACGATCGTGTCGATCAGCACTTCGCTGATTGCAGTTTTTATCCCGATTCTCTTTATGGCAGGAATCGTTGGACGATTGTTTCGCGAGTTTGCGATTACCCTATCAACGGCCATTGTGGTGTCCATGGTGATCTCCCTGACCACCACGCCCATGATGTGCGCGTATTTGCTGAAAGATGAGAAGACCGCCAAGCACGGATGGGCGTTTCGGACAACGGAGAATGGATTCAAGTGGATGGTCTCCGTCTACACCCGCTCTCTTTCCTGGGTATTGAAGCACCCGGGCCCCATGTTGGCTCTCCTATTGCTAACGATCGGCCTGAATTTCTATTTGTTATACATTATTCCCAAAGGCTTTTTCCCGCAGCAGGATACCGGAGTCATCACGGGCAATGCGCGAGGGCCGCAGGACGCTTCGTTCCAGGTGATGGATAACTCGATTTTGCAGATCGAGAAAGTAATTCAGGCCGACCCGGCTGTCGCAAACGTCATTGTTCATACGGGAACCGGGAACACCGGCAGCATCAATATCGCGTTGAAACCATTGAATGAGCGCAAGATCTCGGCTGCTGAGGTGATCAATCGCTTGCGGCCCAAGTTGAACCGGCTTCCGGTCGCTTCAGCGTTTCTGCAGGCAGCGCAGGATCTGCGTATAGGAGGACGATCGTCCAACGCTTTATACCAGTACACCATCCAATCAGACAACGTGGCGGACCTGTCGCATTGGGGCCCCATTCTGCTGGCGGGCATGCAGAAGATTCCAGGCTTTCAGGATGTGAGCAGCGACGCGCAAAACAATGGCCTGGAGGAATTGCTCACCTACGATCGGCGCACAGCCGCGAGGCTTGGCATAACGCCGCAGTCGATGGACCAATCCCTCTCCGGCGCATTCGGCCAGTCGCAGATCTCTCTAATCTACACGCAGTTGAACCAGTATTACGTGGTGTTGGAGGTAGCACCGCCATATTGGCAGAGTCCAGAAGGGCTTAAGAATATCTACCTCAAGAGTTCGGGGAGCGGCATCATTCCGCTTTCCGCAGTGAGTTCAGCGCAGGCTACCACGACGCCTCTGGTCATCAACCACACCAGCACTTTTCCATCGGTTACCGTGTCATTCAACCTGGCGACGAACATGTCATTGAGCGACGCGACTCGTCTTGTGAGCCAGATGCAGACGCGGCTGAATATGCCGCCAACTGTTCGCGGCTCCTTTTCTGGAACGGCTTCGGCATATCAGACTTCGCTGGCGAGCGAACCGATGCTGATAGGGACGGCGCTGCTGGCGGTCTACATTGTTCTCGGCATACTCTACGAGAGCCTGGTGCATCCGCTGACGATTATTTCCACGTTGCCATCAGCCAGCGTTGGCGCAATGCTCGCGCTCCTGCTCTTCAAGATTGATCTCAACGTCATATCGATCATCGGGATTATCCTGCTGATCGGCATCGTGAAGAAGAACGCAATTATGATGATCGATTTTGCACTGGTGGCGGAGCGGGAGCATGGCAAGTCCACAACGGACGCAATCTTTGAAGCGTGCCAGCTTCGTTTCCGTCCTATCCTGATGACGACCATGGCCGCTTTGTTTGGCGCGCTTCCACTGGCCTTCGGAACCGGGACAGGCTCTGAACTCAGGCGCCCCCTGGGTATTACGATCGTTGGCGGGTTGATCGTCAGCCAGATGCTGACACTGTATACCACCCCGGTTGTCTATCTGTTGTTTGACCGGATGCGCATGCGATTCAGTAACAGGGAAACGGCAAACCTGTACCCTGGAAGCGCGGAGGCATCGTAGTTATTGCTGCTTATGGAGTGTTGTTCATGAAAAGGCTTAACGCGGATTTTCGGCAGGTACCCCTAGCGATGCACGCGCTGAGCGTCGCCGTGTTGTGTTCTATCCTGGCTGGATGCAGCGTAGGCCCAATGTATGTGCCACCCACGGCGACAGCACCCGCCATCTACAAGGAGTCTCCCGACCAGTTCAAAGAATCCGGCGGGTGGACCGTTGCGCAGCCTCAGGATGCGGCCCTGCGGGGAAAATGGTGGGAGATCTACAATGAGCCCGAATTGAATGCGCTTGAGGAAGAGCTCAATATCGACAACCAGAACGTCAAGCAGGCCTTTGAGAACTTCATGGAAGCGCGAGCCTTGGTGGGTGAGGCGCGCTCGCAGTACTTTCCCACGGTGACCATCGGAGGTTCCACGAGCCGATCGCAGACATCCTCAACTGTTGGAGCTTCCTCAAGCACGAGTTCAACGGCCGGGCAGCAGTCATCGATTTTTTCGCTTCCGGCGGATGTGTCGTGGGAACCGGATTTCTGGGGCCGAGTCCGTAACACCGTGCGCTCCAACCAGTACGCCGCCCAATTGAGTGCGGCTGACTTAGAGAATGAACGGCTCACCGAGCAGGCAAGCCTTGCTGAGTATTACTTTGAGATCCGCGGCCAGGATGCGCTGCAAGAGCTTCTGAACCAGACAGTTGAGGACGACAAGCGAGCCGTCGCGAGCGAGAAGGCTCGCTATGAGAACGGCGTCGACGACCAGATATCGCTGGTTGAAGCGCAGACGACTTTGGCCAGCGCGGAATCTACGGCAACCAATCTAGGAATTGCACGGGCTCAGTACGAGCATGCCATTGCGATGCTGGTAGGCAAGCAGGCCTCGACTTTCTCGATTCCAGTCAGGCCCTTCACCACCGCTCCTCCTCCGATACCGGTCGGATTGCCTTCTGAACTTTTGGAACGGCGCCCGGACATCGCTGCCGCGGAGCGCAATATGGCGTCGGCCAACGCACTGATCGGTGTCGCGTATGCCGCCTACTACCCGACGGTGACGCTGTCGGCAAGCGGCGGCGTGGAGTCGTCTGCCTTGATTAACCTGCTGAAGTGGCCGAGCAGATTCTGGTCTGTTGGCGCATCGATCTCCGAGACAGCATATGATGGCGGGCTGCGGCGAGCGACGGTCAATGAGCACATTGCCACGTACAACGCAAACCTCGCCGCCTATCGCCAGTCAGTTCTCAACGCGTTCCAACAGGTAGAAGATTATCTCGCAGAGGTGCGCATTCTATCGCAGCAGGTTCTGCGCCAGCAGGAAGCCGTCGACTCCGCTCAGACGTTTCTGAAGCTGGAGACTGCGCGCTACGATGCGGGAATCGACCCCTACATCGATGTCGTTACAGCTCAAACGACGTTGCTGAGCAACCAGGAGACGCTGACTAATATCAAGGTCGAGGAAATGACAGCATCGGTCCAACTGATCGCTGCACTTGGTGGAGGCTGGGACCGGTCGCAATTGCCTACTCCAACTCAAGTAACGCTCAAACCTGCCAAGTCGGAGACCGAGATTCAGCACTAGGCTATAACCAGATTTGCCGCGCGGGGGACAGCCCGATTGTGTCCCTTGATTCTGCATCTCGGTTGAGGAAGGGGGAGGGGGTCTTAAAACATCCAAACTTGGCCGTTGAGGCCATGAAATGGCCGGTTCATTTCGCCGCGTTCTCACTGATACATCTTGCGGGAACAAAAGCTGCTGCGGCAAAGAAGGTAGCGAGCAGACGGAAATGACCTGGCCCCTTAACGAAAAGTTCCCATCGATCTCTTCTACCGACGCAGTCCTCAATGGGCAAGAGCCGCTCGCGTTGGGGGCCTCAGTTTGTGGAATGACTTGTTTTCGACATTTGACGCCAGACGCCTGAATTTGGATTTGGGCTTGGCAATTCAGTGTTGAATGTGAATAGAGGTTGCTTCCCTGGCGATCAGCACGGCGAAATGCTTCACGTCCTCGAGCGGATGCTTCTGCTTTCAGTGGATATCGAATTGCGCTTTGAACCACCTGCGCTTCTCCCCAATAAAGGCAGTCCGGAGTTCCCCTCGTGGCATTTCCTCGCCACAGGCCGTGCAGTTCGCAGACGTCGGGAAATTCTTCACGTCGTAAATGAGCCTTAGCGCTGGCGGATGTGCCACGGGCAAAGTCTACGCCCAGTGCCAGCCCACCGCCAGACCTGGGTAGTGTACTAAGGCTGCGCTGCTGAGATAAGTCGTGGCCAAATAGTGCATGACTAGGCTGTTGAAGTCAGAGCAAAACTACTGGGAATAAGCGCGGGTGCACTTGCTTACAGTGAAGCTGAAACTCAAGGTTGATCTTGTCGATCTGCTCTTGAGTAGCCGAAGCGTAACGCAATGACCCCAAACCAAAAGCCGCTTGGCATTCCGAGCAGCTCCATACATAGGGAATAACCGGGTGAACTGTCGTCCAGGCGGACGGTATCAGGCTTGGCATCGTGATGCACTCCCGAGGGATGAGCCACAAAGAGAACGCGCTCAGGAGTCCATAGGGAGCTTCGCTAGAGACTCCTGCACCGCCGAGCCGAGGTCAGTGTGTGCGTTCAAGGGCTCTTCGCACAAACGCATGGGAGCCACTTTGGTTGTATACGAGAGGCTCCCAATCTAGGAAAGGGGCTACAGTGAACTGACGGTACGCCCAGGGGTGCTAGCTGTCAAATCCTACTCTCTTCCAACACAAGATGAGCCTGAAGGAAGACTTTGATTCCAATACAAGATGAGCCTGAAGGTTCAGGCATGCTGGAGATTGAACATCAGCGTGCACGAAACAGAGAAGTTGAGCTTGGAAGCTATTGGCCGTTTCGTCGAGGCCAGCGAGGAAATCCATTTTGAGAGCCAAGGCCGTCAGCAGGTTTATGGCTGGATGGAGCGGGTGCTGGTGCGGCAGGAGTATGCCCAGCAACGCAAGGCGGCGCGTGGTCTCGTTCGGCGCTACATCGAGAAGATGACCGGGATGAGCCGTTCGGGCCCAGGGGGCACCCCGACCCGGCTGATAGCTCTCTACACGGCTAGTGGCCGGGTCCGGCCAGCCGTCTACCGGCGGCGCCGTTTTGCTGATCGCTACACGCGGGCCGACGTCGAGCTTCTGGCCTCGGTCGATGAAGCGCACGAGACCTTGAGCGGTCCGGCGACCCGGCGCATCCTTGAGCGCGAGGTTCAGCTCTACGGCAAGCAGGAGTATGCGCGGCCGGCCGGGATCTCCGTGGCTCATCTGTACAACCTGCGCAAGAGCCAGCGATACCGGGAGCGGCGTTTGAACTACGTCAAGACGCGGCCCACCTCGGTCTCAATCGGAGAGCGGCGCAAGCCCCGGACCCAGAGCCAGCCCGGCTATCTGCGCCTGGACACGGTGCATCAGGGCGATCAGCCGGGAGGCAGCGCCGGAGCCAAGGGCGTCTATCACATCAACGCCGTCGATGAGATCACGCAATGGGAGGTAGCCGGTTCTACGCCGCGCATCTCGGAAGCCTACCTGGAGCCCGTGCTCAAGGCCATGCTGCGCCAATTTCCATTTCGCATCAAGGGCTTCCATACAGACAACGGCAGCGAGTTCATCAACGCCACCGTCGCCACGCTGCTTGAAAAGCTGCTGATCGAGCAGACCAAAAGCCGTCCCCGGCAGAGCGGTGACAACGGGCTGGTGGAGACCAAGAACGGCGCGGTGATCCGCAAACACATCGGTTACGGCTACATCGACGCGGGGCACGCCGACACCATCAACAGCTTCTATCGGGAGTATCTGAATCCCTATCTGAACTACCATCGCCCTTGCGCCCAGGCCGACGTCCAGATCGATGATAAGGGCCGCAAACGCGTCCGTTACAAGCGCTACCAGACTCCGCTGGAGACCCTGCTGGCGCTGGACAAGCCGGCACAGTTCCTGCGTCAGGGGCTCAGCATCAATGCCTTGAAGCGCATCGCCGGCGCCCTCAGCGATACCGAAGCGGCGCGCCGCATGCAACAAGCAAAGAGCACACGGTTCGACAGACTGCGGCTCACCGCGTAGGACCACAGGCACGAGAAGAGGGCGGAGGAAATGGCGGTCCATGGAAAAGCCTACGGGGAAAATGCCCCCTACGGCTTTTCCAAAGACCTTGGAAATCGAAAGTACCGATTCCCACATTCCCTCCGCCCCGGCTACGACTGCTAAGCTGACTCAAAATCAAACCCGAAAGGACCTTCCCCAGTTCGCCCGACCTTCGCTCCCTTCAGGCTCATCCTTCAATTGGAAAAGACTATCCTGACGGTGAGGAGTTAAGAGGCTGCGGCATTGGTTTGGCCCCGCAAGTCGTTAGTTGACCGGTCAACTGGTGAAACGCCCTGTCTTCGCCAACTAAGAATTCGCGTTGCCGCGAATCTAGTCGTTCAGAGTTCAACGAGTACCGGCCTGCGCCTGTTTGGAAACGAGAGAATTTGGACGGGACATGATCATCTCGGAAGGCCTGTACCGATTTTGCTCGCCACAAAGTCGGCATGTGACAACGATCGAACGGAATGGAAACTCCTTCACTCCCGCAGGGATATCCAGCCGACAGCGCTTGCACACGACAACGAACTGCTTTCGATTTTGCATCAAACCTCTCACGCCGCAGGCCCTATTTTCGAATATTTTTCGGTAGCAGGCGAATGGGACTCGGCAGTCTTCCTGCCCACCTGACTTTGGATCTCCGAGAACGCCAGACGAGCAGCCCGTAACTCTGCTGCAAGGACCTTCAACACTGAAGGATAAAGCGACGGCTCCGTTTTAATCAGCTCTAAGTAGTCGTTGCGACTCACAAATCTGACATCGGAGTCCTTACGAACCATTGCACTCAAGCTGTAAGGTTCATTACCGATGACTGCAGGCAAACCGAGCAGTGAGCCAGCGGGGGCAGGGAGTGAAAATATTATTTCGCCAGACGGGGATTGCATCATCAGAGCAGCCTCCCCACTTCGGATAATATAAAGACCCTTCGGGGCTTCTCCCTGAGTGAAGAGAATACGACCTTGATCGCAAGAGACCGGCTGGGACCGTTTGTCCAGTGCTTGCATCAACTTGCAATCCGCAGAGAATGAGTTTTGCTTCACATGTTGACCTCTTCGCCCGCTGCTAGAACGAGCAGCTAGACGGACAATGATGGGATGTTCAATGGCAGATGATCTCTCCTCTCAAGCTTTACAGATGTGCTACGTATCACTTCAACGTGTTTGCTTCAAGGTTTTTGAGCTAATTCCGGGATCTAACCGTCGGCAACTGGCTAGTAAGCATCCGCAGATTGAAAAAGCCTCTCTCCGGGAATGCGCGTAAGCGATCGGTTTCAATGATCCGCTAAGAGGAAAACTTTCAATTATGTGTGGCCCTTTCTCCGCCACAGTTGACGCGAAGTTTCGGTTCAGCTCTCCTTCCGATTCAGTTCTCAGAGGGCGAGAGCTTCTCAGAATAGGGGTCTCAGTTTATGGAATGCCCCGGTTATCGCCAGCTGACCATCGATCACGGACCGTCGCCAACTGTTTGGCCGTAAGAGGTATTGACCGAATGGTCACTTCCGTTTAGATGGGATCAGCCACCGGCATTGCCGGACAACATACACTCCAGTGCCCCCACGGTCGGAAAGTGTGGGATGAACTCGACCGGAACTACTGCGGCTCCTATACAACCAAATCGTCAGCCAGCGTAAAGTGAACACTCGACTCGGCTGGTATCTCGATGTCGCGGTTGCCGGACAGCCCTGCGGCCGCGGTTCCGGCGCCACCGCCCGCCAGGCCGCCGACAACCAATCCAACACCGCCGGTAGCCACTCCGCCCACAAGCATGCCGAGTCCCGCGCCTCCGCCAATCATGGCTGCGGAGCGGCGGCGTTTGCCCTTCTTGCTGCGCTGAAGATTCTTCGTCGTCAGTTGATACTGTGTTCCGTTAAGTATCAGCGAGGTCAAGCGAAGCTCTACCAAGGAGCGGCCTTTGAAGTGTCCGCGGCGGCGTGCCTTGTCGATCACGCCGCCGACGGGCGCGCCCTTGAGAACCAGAATGCTTCCGTCGCTTGCGGTGATCGGATCTACAACTTCGCCGGTGAACGTCTCGCCGGCGTGGCCGGACTTCACGCTGATGCGCTGATCGACGCGGATCATAAGCATGGTGCCGGCGGGGATGCTGACCTTCGAAGGCTCAACTGGCGGGGGTGGCGGCACGGCGGACACCGTCGGCCCCGAAGACGCCGGCAACGGTACGCCGGCAGCGGGAGGCTTGGTTATGGTTGTGATTTCCGCGGTAGTTTGCCCTTGTGCTGGTGGCTGCACCACGGTCGTCGTCATATTTCCACTCTTGTCCACGGTGACCACCGGTTGCGGCTGGCCGGTCTTGACCGCCTGCGCCTTAGCCTGGTCAATGGCTTTCTGTTCCTTCGATTCGCATCCCGAAAGCATAGCCGCTGCAAGAACCAACGTGAGAGGCAAGCGGTCAGGGGGAAGCAATTTGTCTGAATGCATCATGGTGGTGCCCTTTCTTTGCGAAACGTTGAGCAGACAGCGTCGAACCTCATTGGGACTCTGGGTCTGGTAAGAAGAAGCGCCGAATGGTTAACTGCAAATTGATGCCGGTTTCAAAGAGGATGCTGAAACCATAGCGAGTCAACCGGAGTTTCCATGTGGAACACACTCGTCTATTTTGGCAGTAGAAGCTTCTCTCTCGGCGCAGGTTGTTCATTCGAGTTCGTCGTTCCTTGAGCCGGGTTAGAAGCATCATTCTCCGCTGCATTCGACATCGAGGCCAGTTCCGACTGCCGGTACTTCGGTGCGCTGGGATATCCGTAGATGTGGTCCTTGCCGATGTCGTTAATGACAACCTCGACCGGTTGCGGACTGTCGGGCGTGTTGAACATCACCGGCTGGTAGAGGTTCACGTGCTTTTGCGACAAGTTGCGATCATCCACCAGCAGCTCCAGGTCGGCATAGTGGTGTTTGGTGTTGGCCTTTTCCAGGCGAAGCTCAAACGGTCCCTCGCCGGAACTGTTTCAATTTGGTTAGATCAAACTCGACGTAGTTGCGTTCCCCCTTCTTTTCTAGCAACACCAGTTCGTCGTGGGTATGTGCAATGGAACCCGACAGCTCGGTGCGCGCGTTTGTCAGGTCGCCCTGCGTGCTTGTCAAATCGTTGCGGGTTTGCTCAATCGCGTTGCCCTGGGCATCAATTTGCGATTGCAGCTTCTTGTAGCGCGGGTCCTCCTTTAGCCGGTGGGCTGCCGAGGGTCGGCCGGTCACGGACTCCCTGGATTGGGCCGGCGGAGCCGGGAGAGTTTGGCTGCGCGCTGCCAGCGAATCCACCTTCGCTCTCAGGTCGTCCAGCTCATGCTCGGTCGCACTAAGCGAGGCGACCGTAGCCTCATTCTTTGCCGCAAGATTCTGCGCAACGAGGTGTTCATGAATCGAGTACCCACCGATAGCTCCACCCACTGCCACTCCCTGTGGCAGGGACGCAAATTCCACCATAACGCCTCCGGAGAAGGCGATGTAATTTCACCCTCTAGGGAACCTCTGCGCAGGTGCGTGATTTTGTAGCGGCGACTCGACCGCAGATAATTTCTTGATTGTGAAGCAGGTTTCGGTCAGAAAGTGCGGGGCGCTGCTGGTCTTTTCGTCTCTGTGAGGCCGTTTTCGGCCTCAAGAGACACTACGCCCTTTGCGGGGCCAGCCGGTAGCGGTGTTGGTACAGATTCACCAGCGCGAAGGCCGCGCACAGCCACAGGGGGTTTTTCCAGATGCCGCGGTAACGAACCTTGGTAAATCCGAAGACACGCTTCAGGATGCGAAAAGGATGCTCGACTTTGGCTCTAACTCGGGCCTTGGTTGTATTCTTTCGCTTGGCTTGTTCA
>Ga0182018_10001298_pt1 | contig 28824 bp, 18 predicted proteins | sample 812P2MmetaG_FD_120490 | JGI IMG/M metagenome (GOLD analysis project Ga0182018, IMG submission 120490) | Permafrost microbial communities from Stordalen Mire, Sweden - 812P2M metaG | ecosystem: Environmental > Terrestrial > Soil > Wetlands > Permafrost | place: Sweden: Stordalen | collected...
TCGAATCGTTACCGTTGCCCGCGATTACAGTCCCGCGGCCGAAAACGGTAACATCAACGTTAGCGCTGCCCGAAATGCTGACGGTGGTGCTCACTGGATCTCTCCCCTAAATCCGAACCGCTGGGACCGGAATGAATATTGTTTCTGCTCTGCTCGTAAGGACCCATCAGTCCTGCGACCGAAATGTAACCGAAGTTATAACTGGGTCACAATCGAGATTTAACTTAATTTTCAAAAAAATCGCATATTTCATGGAATTATTTTTTCGGTAGTGCTACCGCACCGGTGTGTTTCGACATCCACGCCGGCACCCTCATGCATTCAATCGAAATAAATCTGCCTCGGCCCGACCATCAGCAGGTAGCTTGCACAGCCGAAAGGGGCGGTTCCAACTGTTCGGACAGATTTCTCTTCGGGATTAAGTGGATCGTCAATCGTCTTCGCGCAGCGCAGTCTGACGCCGCAGGCGTCAGAAGCTCAGGATTTTAGTGATTCATGAGAATGGCCGGCGGGAGAGCCTGGAAATCAGGTGTCTCCAGCACGCGACACGATGTGCGGCGGCACGATCCAGATTTACCTGCTCCAATTATGAATTCGCTGAGCGCCGCCGTCCGGCTGCGAGCAGGAGAAGTCGAACCCCGCCGAACGTAAGATGGAAACGACGAAGATTGACCGTCGCCGGTGTCGGTGGTGCGAAGGATGGGGGCACAGGGGAACGGATAGGATCTACATGCGCCGGGCCCTGTAGGCCGGCGCGTCTGTCTGCTGCGGGTAGCCCTTGCCTGGTTCAGGCGGAATGCGGCCTCAAGCAGAGGTCGGCCCGGACATGGCGATGCTTCCAAAATGCCTGAGGCGCATGACCAGGAGCACGTGCCGGGAGTTCAAGTGAGCCAGTGAGGTAGAGCGATTAGATCCTTGCTGCTCCATCGGGCGGGATGATCTGCCACCTTTTTCTGCGGAGTACTGACGACTTGGCAAGGAATTGATTGGTTCCCGCATGATTGTTAATAACTTTGGCTTGAACTCAGCCGCACGTTGAAAGCTCTATCCGAGGCATTTCACCACTGCTGCCTGGCCGACTGCCCTGGAGCTCTGATCTCTGGTGGATCCTTCCGGGTCGGAGAGCGATCCTAGAGTGACTTGGGAGACGACGTTAGAGCGTCGGGCACCTCAGTGCTCCATGACCGCGAAATTGCATTGCGAGCGGATTTTGATTCTGCGCGTCAACTGGCAAGAGCTTACCAATGCGCAAGCGCCAGTCGTACATCCTCACTTTGCGTCCGTCCTTACTAGCGATTTCGCGGAGCCTCGTACACCCTTGGCAAGACACTCCACCAATTGGGTTTCAGAATATCTGATCCTCACGACTCCTAGTTCCTCCGTAGGAACTGTCTTGCGAAATTTCGCCTTGGCCGTCGATCGACGCCACGGCAGCCTGCTTTAAGAGCCCATCCCAGAACGCTATATAACCCGTGAGAGTTAGTCTGTCCTCGACGTAGCGGAAGGCGCGCTCCCGACGGTCTTCTCGGCGTGCCTTATCGTTGAGCAAAGCCCATAGATCCTCAGCAAATTCCCTAGGTTCAGAGAAGGCGGGAATGCCATAGTCGGATAATCTGAACGCGCGCTCGATGTGATCTGTCATGGTTACCGCACCGTTAAGGGCAAGCGCTGGAATCGCTTTAATGGGTGATCCGGAGCCAACGACGACCGGAAGAGGGCAGGCACGGCTGGCCGCTACAACCGGCCCCAATCGCGTGCATCGGCCAAGCTGATATACGCCGCGATGTGTGACGTCCGTGAGCGCGTCGCAAACAGACCCGACGATGAAGAGATTGCGTCCCTTGACCGCAAAATACTTAAGATAAACCTCGTTTATGAACCAGCGAAAGGATGCGACATTGGAAGGATGACCGCTGCCGACAAGAACGAGATCGATCTGTTCAACCTCGACTAAACGCTCATAAAGCGCTTCCAAAGACTGGCTTTGGTCTATTCGCACGATTGGATCGGACTCGAGTACGGCGTTCAACACATTGCCAACTCCGGTGCTATAAGCCGCTTGGAAGCCGGCAGATGCATCACGACCGCGTTGAATGAGTTGCTCCACGGAAATGCCGAATTCGCGCGCCGCGTGGTCGCGAGCCCAGGCTTTGAGTGCCTCGACATTAATTCCTTTCTTATTTCGGAACGATTGCCTGAGGTCCTCCCGAACCGAGAGGATCAACTTGAGCATGCCATTAAGTTTTTCGGGTGCGCCCTTCTCTGACTCGCCAATCAGCCATTCGAATTGACGCCGAGTTAGACCAAAGCCATTCGCGATTTCAAGCTGGCCGCAGAAAACCCACCAGCGGAAAAATGCTACGCGGCGATCGTGGGAATCGAGCCGAAAAATTGCTCGCAAATCCGGCCGCGCGTAGTAAGTGCGAAGCATGATCAGAGAAGGCCGCGCCACATCGTCAGGGACCCCACCGAGAGCAAGAAGTTCGCTCACCTGCGCGATATTCGGTGAATCAGATTCATGGGCGGGCAGGAGCTCAGGTATAAATGGTGGCAATCTCCAATAAACGGTCGATGCCGAGCATGCGCCGGCGATTTCTCGCTGTTCTTCGGCGCTGATTGCAATAATCTTAGTGAATTTACCGAGGTCGGAGAATTCATCGATCTTTTCTGTTAACGAGACTTGATCGCCGCGCCTGACCGCATGTTGATAGGCGATGATATCGTGCGCTTCGCATATGATCTGCGCAGACGGCACAAAATCCTCAATCACGGGGTAAAGATGCGCGTAGTTGAGAACGGCGTGCTGCACACGATTGTTCACGATCGCTTTTTTGAGAGTCGCGGAGATCGTAAAACCGGAGTTTAGGCTTCGAAGGCGCCGATATGTGGGGCCGTTCTGCTCGATCTCGCGAAGCGTTGCGTGCATTTCAGGACTGTAGGTAGGTTGGGCAACCCAGGCGATTCCGGTGGACTCGCAACCGTTGCCGAATCCATAAATCTTCTCGTCGTAAGCGCCGGTGGTGACCCCGGCCCAGTTGGGATCAGGCCAGGGCACGAATATTTCAAGGCAATCACGCCCGAGTGCGCGCAACGCGCGCTTTTGCGAGGCATACACGTTGCTACAGCCCTCGCCAAACGTGTCGTTTCCGACCCATAGAATCGACTCGGTTGCGGTCGCGGGGCGCGACAGCGCGTCCTCATTGCACAATGACAAAAGGCGTTCGCAGACCGCTTGCGGGGACTGACTTATCGCAAGCGCAGGCGTGCCGGACGATGTCGGCTTTTTCGATGCATAGTGATCAATTATGGCGGTTGCAAAAGAGGCTCCATCGCTAACGCCGATCACTTGTCCTGTGTCTTGGAAAGTTGCATACAAATCGGTTTCTGCCCAGGCAAAAACCTCTAGGCCCATTTGAAGCGCTTCCAGCGTGACGCCCGTTCCACGCTTGCTGTAGGCAGAGCGTTTATAGGGAGCAATCACGCCCTTCGCATGTTTCATCAAAAAGTAGAATTGTTCTGGAGTTTCCACGGAATCAAATGTTCGGATGCGCCCTGGGTATTTGTTTTTAAGAGCACCGAGCGCCGCCCTAGCGCGAGCCATCTTCAATGTGTAGTTGCCGTAATTGCTGCCCGTCTGAATCAGAAACTGGAACGCGGCCATGGATTCAGATTCGAGGAGCGCGCCTACGATCGCGGGCAAATCGTCAAATCCTTTCTCCTCCCGAGCTTCGCCAAAATACGCGAGAGTTGGGATCTGACCATTACCGAAATTAGGGTCAAACCACTTGCTGTTGTGGACGACAGCTAGGCTCGGATGTTCCGGATTGAAAAGGAGCGGATAAGCGCATCCAACTTGCTCTTTGTAGTACTCAACTAAATTCTTGCTTTCACAGAAGAAATGCATCTTCCTCCGCACGGTCCTCACGCCTTCGATTGAGCGCAGGATCTTGACATAGCTCAGCTTGTGGCCGGCCATTGCTTCAGCTGTCGAAAACAACCGCATGGCGAAGTTTGGTGCCGAATGAGGATTAGCCGCGACGAAGCGCGCGGCGCCGAGCAGAATTTGTGGTGACAGCGAATGCATGAAAACCATATCGCTTGGCCCAAGACCGACAGCTGCAACGAATCGCGCGAGCTCATCAGCAAAGCGATCGGCGGTGCCAACGGAATAAACTTGTGGGCTGAAACCCGCCCAAGACTCGACGTCATCGGTCGGCTTGCGGCCCGCTGCAGAACCATGGAGGCCGAGAATAGGCTGAAATCCCAGGGCTTTCGCGCCTTCTAGAAATAGATGGCTTACTATTCCGTGATGACTGATGTTGCTGGTGCGATCGGTCTCAATCACCGCGAAGCGTGGCCGCTGTTGGGGCTGCTCTTTATTGAGATTCGACTGGATTACGCCTTGGTCTAGAAGCGGAATTGGCTCTCCGATCCGGTGCTCGACATCCATGATCCTCCCGCGCTCGTCCTTGAGCCAATACCCGGCTCGAATCCGATCGAGCGTAAGACTACGCTGTGTATTCATGAGGGCAGGCACGAGCGCGGCAGCAAGCGCGTCCAGATTAGCTTTCTCCAAGCACTCGGGCACGTCTGCCGCTTCGAGGAGTAGCAACTTGCTGATCGGTTGATAGGGTGACACGAAACCCGTTGCGTCAGTTCGGCTGGGTTTCTCGCGAGCCACAAGGTGTACGCGCACGTTAGCGGGCAGCCGGTCAGCGTAAGACTCCCCTAGGGCTGTCGGGCGGGCAATTATCACCCAACGTACTGCTGCGATCGCCGACGGCAAAGCGGCATTTAGCGCAGTGACGGACGCAATGGCCTCGTCGAGTGAGGATCGGCCGGAAAGGGCGGCGACAAAAACCGTCAAGCAAGGTACCGGGGGCTCGCCTGCCGGAGGAAGGAGGTCGGCCACTCTGATGATGCAGGGGTCGTGAATTTCGATCTCAAATCCAGCCACTTCGGACTGACCGTCTCGCAATCCTCGAAAGTCGATGAATCCAGCATGCGGGACAGCTGCGCGGAAGAGATGCCAGTCCCCGTCGTGCAGAGTCGGAAGGATGTTAGATGTGCTTTGGTCATTAGCTGACCAACGCAGACTGTCGAGGTTCGCGTGATCGGGCAATCTCATCCAAACGGAGAACTGTAAGCTGCTGGGCGTGTCGGAACCATGGCGCTCAACCTCAAATTGTGCGCGAAGGCATTCTCTCCTGTCTGGCGAGGCGCCAATGCTGCGATAGATGGTGGAGTTTTGCGTCGTCGGTTTGGCGCCTAATGCGGCGTAGCGCGCTCCGCGCTCGGCTGCCGCCGTCCCGTGCAAATCTGCGAAGCTAAGCCTAGCAATAACCGAAGACGTCAATCGGTCACCGCTCGGGAATCTGCGAGCTGGATACAGAGCTGGATGCGTGTAACGTTCCGCGGCTTCCGTCAACATTCTGACAAATCCATCGGTGAAGCCACCCACATCGATTCGCTGACGCACGAGCCGCACATTGGACTCGAAGATAGTGCGCGCAGGACCCTCGATATCGGCGAACGCCTCAATCCATCGGACATGGCAAAGCGGATCCAAAACGCGTCGATACGCGGTCGAGCCGAGTATTTCGTCGAAGACCGGAAGGCCGGAAGCGACAACCATCTTTCCCTGGAAGGCTGCCTCCAGCACGGGGATTCCGAAGCCCTCATAAAGCGTTGGAAATAGAATCGCCTCGGCCTTCAAAAAAAGCCCTTGTAGCGTTTCGGTGCTTACGTGTCCCAGATCTACTATCTGGTTCGAAAGCTCATCGCGCGACGGAAGAAAGCTGAATCGATTTTCGGCGCAGGCTGCCCCACACATCACTAGCATCAGATCCGAACCACTGTGCTTGACATAGGCATCAAAGGCCTCAATCACTGTTTTATGATTTTTGTGGGGCCATTTAACTCCGGGAAATAGAACGAAGCGGCGGATCCCAGCTGGGAGTGGTCCGCCGCCGGCCGCCGCAGCAGACGGGTCGAGCGTCATATAGGGCAAATGCGGGATGACAATCGGCTGGACACCGGGGAAGTATTGACGAATGGCCCTCGCCTGATCCTGGGAGAACGTGACGACAGCGTCGGCGCGCTGCATCCCGAGGGCAAATTCAACTGAGCGAGCCTCGCGCTCTGCGCGGGTAAAGAAGTGCGGCTGCTCCAAGTGCATCAGATCGTGCACCACCACGCACAACGCAAGATCGTCGGGAAATGGGTTGCACGGAAGCCCACCGAAGGGATCCAACACGACAGTGGGTCCGACCCGGAGCTGCTGCAGGGTATCGGCTTTGAGGTATGGCAGCTCGATAATCCTAGCCCTGCGATGCTCGCCGCGAAAGTTCTTGGAGTTCGGCGCTGCTAGTACGTCGACATCACAGACATTACTCAATTGGGAGATCAGATATTGCAGGAAAACACCGGCTCCCCCAGCGCCGCCGCTTTGGCCTACATATCCCAACGCATTTACGATGACCTTCATGACAATCCTCGCGAGCGGATGATCCAAGCTGTTATAGCCGGAAGCCTGCTGCGCGGACTCATAATACTTTGTGGCCTAGCACTGCAACGCATGACGATGGTGCATCTCCGTCCGATGTAAACCGGGCGTCTGGGTTAGGTGAAGAGGCCTAGGGAGCGAAATTTAAACCCCAGCTCCCGGGAATCGGAATGCCCGTGATCGCTGGGCCGCCCCGGATTCTGTATTTTGATGTTCAACGCAATGCTATTATTGATAATATCGCTTGGCATGATCTCTAGAATGGCGCTTTTAATTTCGGCCCGGTCGAGGAACTTCAATTCAGTCCGATGCTTTGGGGTTTTCCCCCCGATCCCGATCCCGATCCCTATCTCAATCAATTGTGATGCCTTGTTCGGCGGTACCCATCCATTGCCGGTGATGGAAAGGCGCTTCGCTGCAGGGACGCCAGGAGGCAAATGAAGTGTCGCGGTGGCCTCGGCGCCGTCGCTCCAACGACCATCTGATTCTGGCGAGAACCAGCCAACCGCGAATTCGAGACCATTATCATCCGCCACATCGCTCGCGCTGCTAAATAGCTTTCTAATGAAGCGGCCCTCACGATCGACAACATCCGCCATCCAATCGTTGTGCGCCACGATCGGCGTTAGTGCATCGCCGTCGCGCGCCTGCTTTGAAGTGCGGCCGAAGAGGCAGGAGGATCTCAACAACTCGCGCAGCGCTACCGCATCGTCCGCCGGCCCGAACCAGAGGGAAGACGGAGTTGCTGCGATTACGTCAATTCCGCCGTCGGTCGGCATGGACCTCAACAAGCCCGTTGAAATTTCCGGATATTCGAAATCGAGCGCGCCGCGGATATAGACGAGAGCTTTGGAATTACCGACAAAGGCCGTCAAATTATCCCAGAACTTTGGCTCTGACAGCGCCCAGCGCGCGTTAAGGCCAAGTAAGCCGACAGGTTTGACAGCGACCGCAGGGAGCAATTTTGCCCAGCGTCCAGGCAGGGTCATGTCAGTAACCAGGAATCGGATGTCATAGCCTTCAAGCCGAGCAATGTCGCTCAGCTCATTTAGACGCAGTCTGTAAGCGTGGGAAGACGGTTCTGTGCCGAGGACGACAAAAGACGCGGACGAGTCAACCAGCGCATTCAATCCGAGGAACTCTGCTCGGGACGGGATGCCGATCGACGCAACACTGACCGGTTCCTTTGTGAACCAATGCTGCAGAATGAATCCGGCGAGCTTTATGTCCCCCAGTGCATCGGCGCCGCTCTGAAGTCCATCCCAAAGACTCCAGAAATTCTTCTTTTGAGCTAACACAACCATACGTAACCTGTGTAGTGGGTTTGGCGGACGACTAACTATTCATGTTGCAAATTCCATCGGCGCGGAACGCTACAAAGCAGCTGATGGATGTTTGCGGCGGATCTGTGATTCGATCCACCGGTATGTAACTTCAAGGCCAGAGCGCAGGCGTGATTTTGGCGCCCAGTCCAGCTTTTTCTGAATCAAGGCGTTATCCGAATTGCGGCCACGGACGCCCAGCGGTCCGGATATGTGGCGCTTCTCGATCCGCTTGCCCGCTATATCGGCGACAAGGTCGACGAGCTGATTAATCGTTACCATCTCTTCGGAGCCAATATTTACGGGCCCTGAGAAGTCGGAGCGCAGAAGGCGGGTCGTGCCTTCGATGCAATCGTCAATAAACAGGAACGACCGAGTTTGTTCGCCGTCACCCCAGATCTCGATGGCCTCCCCGCTCTTCGCCATCGCGACTTTGCGACATATCGCAGCGGGTGCCTTCTCCTTTCCGCCGGTCCAAGTTCCTTCGGGGCCAAAAATATTGTGATAGCGGGCTACATGCGTCGCCATCCCATAATTCCTCCGGAACGCGAGATAGACTCGCTCGCTAAACAACTTCTCCCAACCATATTCGCTGTCCGGGGCGGCAGGATAAGCACTGTCCTCCGTACATTTCGGATTTAGAGGGTCAAGTTGGTTATATTCAGGATACATGCAGGCCGACGAGGAGTAGAAGATCTTCTTTATATTTCGCCTATGACAGGCGTCGAGGATATTCAGGTTGATGCTCGCCGAATTGTGCATCACGTCGGCGTCATGCTCGCCGGTAAAAATGTAACCGGCACCGCCCATGTCGGCCGCCAGTTGATAGACTTCGTCGAATCGACGGTCGATCGAAGAATGGCAGATATCCTGGCGACGCAGATCCCCGATCACGAAGTCATCGGCCAGCGTGTCGCTATACTCCGGGTACTTTAGATCAACCCCGCGTACCCAGAAGCCGTCGCTCTTTAGGCGGCGCACTAGATGGCTCGCGACAAAGCCGCCAGCTCCACACACTAGCGCTGCTTTAGGATTGGCATTATTCACACCTAAGCCTCCCGAATGGTGATGTTGTAAGGTGCAATAAGTATGTAACCAAGAAGTTACCATACCTCACGCGCACGGCGATACGATGCCGTCGAGGCGGCGCTTGCGTTTGGCACAATCCGGCCAAAAGTTAGCGTTGTGATCGCACTGAGCGGGGGCAGAGTGACCTATGGCCTAACGGGTTGCTCGGTCTCGGTGCGGTGCTCGAGACTTCGCGGAGGGTCGGGCCGTCCTAAAGGATCGACTCAAGCACCACCCTCCGGTTGGGAAGACTCGGGTGACGTGAATTCCGACCTGTACCTTAGCACTGGTTCATCGACGTTCATGATGCTCCCGCGCCCGTGATGACCCTTTCGGCGCTGAATCTAAAGGCAGGGCCCTGGGCGCAGCGGCGCATTATGTAGGATGATATTATGGGTGTCTTCTGGGGCTCGTTTGACATAGCGCGTTCGTGGGACTTTTGTTCAAGTCGTCTCTGCGGAGGTGACTTGCGCAGGGGGAGGGGATCTATGCGTACACCGTTGCAACCATCGACTGCCGGGGAGGCAACGGTCGGCCGTTCTCTACGGTTAAGCAAAAGAGTGCTGGACTCTCAACGCGCGCACCGGTTTCGTCACGGTCTACTTATTGCCGTCGCGCTGTCGCTCGTCGGTCGGATCGACTTCGCGTCACCTGCGTCCATCCAGTCCGACAATCCGAATGACTATGTGCAGGTTCGTGACGGGAGGTTCATGTTGGCGGGCAAGCCGTTCGTCATCAAGGGGACGAACTACTTCGGCGGCTGGCGTTACCACCAATCAATCGATACCGGAAACGGTATCGAGTTTCACACTATATGGGCATTCTACCATGATTGGGACGACCAGAAGTTGGACATGGACATGCAGTTTATCCACGCACAACTAAATGCTACGACCCTTCGTGTTGGCACTCCGGCGCAGGCGGATTTTGCCGATCTAGTGCAATTCCATGACTACCAACCCTGGTACGCACCAGACGGCAGGATCACCGAACAATACAAGGCCGAACTGATCAAAATTGCGGACGCTGCTTACGCAAACGGGATGCGCATTCAGTTCTGTCTCTTGTGGAATTTTAAAAACGAGATTGCGAAGGACCCCGATGCTTTCAAGCTTGGCGCTCGGATGGATACTCTGTATGCGAACCAAGTTAACTCGATCGTGATGGCATTGCGCAGCCATCCCGGTGTCATCGGCTATTCGATCGGCAATGAGGTTCTAGTGGATTGGCCAATCAACGGCACACATCCATCCGCGTATGAGGGGCAGGCGGCGGGGTTTATTCTTCGACGCCTGAAAGAGGTCCGCGCCGCCGCACCACGACAGCTCATTACGATCGATGAAGTTGGCAACCCGACGGGGAAAATGTGGTATGCCCCAGAGCTTGCATTTGTCACCTTAGCCGACGTCGACACCGGCAACGGACGCCAGTCCATCCGTTTGGCTGACGCCGCTGATTACCTCGGCACGCACTTTTACCCCGAGACCCTAAGCCCTCAAGATATGACCGATGGCTTTGCCAGCAAAATAGCCGAAGCAACGCAAAAGATTGCCATCTACATGCAAGCCGCAAAGGCGTTCGGGAAGCCAGTTGTGCTCAATGAATTCGGTCTTCGAATCTCGCCCGAAACGCTTCTTCCCGCGCAGTACTCGTCGATTCGTGATCGGTTCTTCCAGGCGATCTTGGCCGAGGGCCAGAGGCAGGGCCTGCAGGGTGTTCTGGCATGGGATGCGGTTCCAGCGTTCGTGTTGATACCTGGTCAATACACGGTAAAAGAGAGCACGCTTAACAAGTTCAGCCCGATCGAAGTGGACTTCGATCAGCCGAACCATACGCAGCGTAGAATGCTGTTCTACAAGCCAGAATATTCTTTATTCGAATGGCGCAGTGCAAGCGACGTCCCCGCCGCAACGCCAGCGGCAAGAGCAATTGCCTCGGCGTGGCCAGATATTTCGCAACCTTTGCAGGCTCCGAGGCCCTAGGACCGACCATAAGGGCCCGAAGAAACCTCGCCTCAAGGTGCCCAACGGCGTCAGATTATGTTGCGTGGGCTTGACCTGCGCGGAAGATAACAAGGGAGACTACACGGCGTAGTTCAATTAGGCGGGCATGTAGCACAAAACTAAGCTCACGGCGTTGGCCCCGCCTCGGGGTTCGCTTAATCTGCGTCGCGCTCGCGCGCGAGCGCGGTACTTGAGCAATGACGGAATATTTGCGATGTTTATCAAGCACCTCAGGCGCGCCATCGTGCAAGGTATGTCGCCACGAAGGGGGATAGCTCCGCCTTTGATAGTTGCGGCCTTGAATTGCTCACCCGGCTACCGGACGGCGTCGATGGGCGGTAACCGTGCCTGGACAACACAGTTCGCCTCGCGTGGCAGCAGCTGCTACACCCCTTCCTGGTTGCCGGTCGACGCGGTGCCGGCACTTCAGGGCGCCTGCCCAAGACTCCTATGACGACCGCAGACAAGGTTTTCCAAGATCTGAAAGGCCCGTTGCTGTCCCGTTTGACTGCCAGTTCCGGATTGATTTTTACGGGGCCGCCCGACTATGTCGATTATCTGGCAGCGTATTTCGGCGGCGCCTCATCGCACGCTTACATCCGATCCGACGAGCCGCTAGAAGCGTGGCAGCGAATGCTCGTCGGACGGCACACGTTAGTGGTGGCAAGCGATGATGAGGACCCCGTCGCTTCCGCAGTCAACCTCGCGCTTGCCCAGCTTGAACGGCCCCCACGTGTCGTCCGGCTTTTCGGCGATCTGTTCGTCAATGCAATGAGCGGCGGCGATTTGTGGGCACCGAGCCCCCAAGAACTGATGGCCCCGGAGGTGGCCTACGCCATCATCGGGACGCCACGCAGCGGCACTGAATTTCTGTGCGAGGCGCTGAGCGCGACGCGGGTGGCGGGCCATCCAAAAGAGCATGTGCGCTCGCAAACGGAAGCATTAACAAGATTCTGCCGTTTCGATCCCGACCGTTATCTGCGAATCCTCATGTCGCGCCAGATGACTAAGAATCGCGTATTTGGCACCAAGCTCATTTCGCACTTTCTTCTGGAACATATCAAACTTTGCCGGCCTCTTGAGCAAACGCTCACGCCGTTCAAATACGTTCGAGTCTCCCGCAGGGATCTCGTTGGTCAAGCCATCTCAGCCATGCTTGCATTCCATACCGGCACGTACCACATTCGTGACGAGGCGGAGCACCAACGCTATCGGGAGCGGCTGGCGAATTTCCAGATCAGCCCCGCGGATCTGCGCCGCGTGGAAGATCTTCGTCAGTCTTTTGCTGTTCAGCGTCGTCAGATGGACGACTTTCTGCAGCGTCACTCCATTACGCCACTGGAAGTAGTATTCGAGGATCTGATCGCCGAGCCGGTGCGAAGCGTGAATGCGGTTCTTTCATTCCTCAGCGTTCCGACAACCGTCGAAAATGTGTCCGTCACGGTGAGAAAGACCCAGGACGAGATCACGGAGTCTGTGCGCGCCATGTACCTCGAGGGGTCATACAGTTCTTAGATTGAATAGACCGATCCACAGGCTCGTGAGCAAAGACTGCGAGCCGATCGGCCCCTGCAATGCGCGCCGAAGTTGCAAAGATTCCGCTCTAACACCTTGGTGATGTCCGCGAATTGTCAAATGGTTCAGCGACAACAGTGCCGGCCGCGTCGCACGCTCGACGCAACCCTCGCGGGGCAATCTCGGCGTTAACCCCGCCGCGCGCAATACCGCTCGCGGCAGAGGTAAGGCATGGCCGAAGCCCTCTTCAAAATGCGACCATGTCGCAATCAATCCAACGTCTAACGACGCGCCGATCGCGCCCAATTGATTAGAAGTAACGGTAAAACCACTGGCGGCCCGGGTGAGTCATTGGGCCGAGGAAGCTTGATATTGATGGATCCTCTCGAATTGGCCTCTTGGTCGCTGCGCAAGGTAATATCGCGTTGCACAAGCGCTCGCATTGATTCTTGAGGATTCATTGAGGGTGCAACGAGTTCTCGACGGGGGGTAAGCGATGCGAAATGACCAACCAGCTCTAATGGAACTAAATAAGAGCACGAACCTGTACGAGATATTGATTAGGAGGCTTAACAGTCTGCGATGTCGCCCAGGTGATGTATGCGTGGACGCGGGCGCCAATCAAGGAAACCACGCCATTCCGATGGCGTTAGCAGTCGCGCCGACCGGCGTTATTCACGCATTTGAGCCGATCAAGCATTTGGCGAATAGGCTGCGGAAAATGGCGAGTGATCGACAACTACCGATCCATGTTTATGAAATTGCATTATCTGATCGTGTCGGAGTAGCGCAGTTCCAATTTGTGAAGAATGTCCCTGGATGGAGCGGCCTTTACGATCGCGAATATACGAGCGCAGTTGAAATTGAAAGGATCGAGGTCGAGGTCTCTACGCTCGACACCGTCTTACTACAGCGCCTAAATAAGTTTCGCTTCTACAAGCTGGATATAGAGGCCGCGGAGTTTAAGGCCCTTAAGGGGTCAACGAAAATCATCGCAAAGCTTTCCCCTTTGATCGCCTTCGAAAATGGATTTGGAAGGGCTGCCAAAATAGCGGGCCATTCGAAGGAAGAGTGGTTTGCATTTTTTGCTAGCGTCAATTATCGAACGTTTGATCTTTACGGATATGAAATTACGCCAGATCGCTGGCCGGATCACGGTCAGCCCTATAACTCCATCGCGGCTGCCCGGGGCAGTGATGACGAGAAGTTTATCGAAACCGTCTGGAGGAGCGAGGTAGATACGGTCATTTCTGCAGTACGAAGCGGAGCACTAAAATATGGTCCCCTGTAAGAAGACGCGTTCACCGTGAGGCGGAACAGCGTGGGCCGCACAGCGAGATCCGCTTGTCGAATGATCGGACGCGCACGAATGCACCCTTGCTCCAGGATTCGAAGGCGCGCCTGACCCGAGGCGGCTTGACAGCCCCATTAGTCATTTCATCCGATCACCATCGACTCTCAACTCAGCTCTAGGTGCTTTCATGCAATTGCCGGCCTCAGGCATTTGAAATGTAAGTGTCATTCCAAGTTCCCAGTTTGCTCAATACTGTCACAAGCTCACAAGCGGCTCTACAATCAGGTGCATGGGCATACTTCGTCCGCCCCAACCTCTCCATGATGATGCCGCGTATTCATATAAAGCGTGTTGAGATGGCGTGTATGGCAGAGCCGCGGCAAGAAGTCGTTATGGTGCACGAAGCACGAACTGCTGCATACCATGGCGGTCGAGCGCGAAACTGCGTAAGAAGGGAGTTCGCCCGTCGGCGCGAATCGCCCGAGGACAGGTTTATTGATACCTTTAGTGCGCAGCTCCGCGACGAATGTCAAGTGCCGTATCGCCCGACAGTCTGGCCAACGGGATCGATGTTAGGCAGACGTCTGTAGCGGCTCAATAGGCTCCTGGTGTGGGACGATGTCGGGAAAGCCGCCGATGTCGAGAGTGGCCTAAGCCCGGATTTTGAGTGCGGTTTAGACCTGGACTAAACTGGCTTCGGAAGTCCTCCGGACGGAGGAGAGAGGACGATGAAGCGCTTTTCCCAAGCGCGACCCCGAGTGGGCTATAGACGACTCTACACGATGCTGCGTCGGGAAGGCTGGCGGGTTAACGGCAAGCGTGTTTGTCGGCTTTATCGTCAGGATGGCGTGCAGCTTCGGATGCGAGTCGGCCGGCGCAAGCAAATGAGTCTGCACCGCGGTGCCGTTCCCGTTGCAACTCGCGCGCACGAACGCTGGAGTATGGACTTCGTGCAAAATTTTTGCCTGATGGCGGGGCTTTTCGCGTGCTGGCAATAGTCAATCAATGGAGTCGCTGGAGTCCTATCCTGGTGGCCGCCTCGAGCATGACCGGAAGGGGGTTGCTGAGGCGTTAGATTGTGTGAGTGCACTGCACGGCCTACTTGCGTCGATTATTGTGGATAATGGCACGGAATTTACTTCTCATGCGCTCAATGAATGGGTATATCGACGCCACCGGCCGACCAGACCCACTCATCCTAGAAAGAAATTTGTCTTAACAAGTGAAGTCGCCCCTATATTGAATTAATCTTCTTCTGCATATGAGGACATACTGGTGAGACGATTCCTTTTTATTTGTGGGTGCGCACGTTCCGGGACTTCAGCATTAGTGCAGCTTCTTAATGCGCATGGACAGATTTCAATTGGTATGGAGCGGTACATCTCGCGGCTTCTGTCAGGAAAAGGACTATCACCAGAACTATTCGAGGAGAGACGTTTTTTTTCCGTAGAAAAAGGAGATACGTTTTACGAGGACCTAGAGTTTTTTAAACCTTTTTACGCTTCCCTTCGTTTAAAATGGCAAGACAGTGTTGTTATTGGAGATAAGATTCCCAAGCTATACACCAAATACGATCAGGTGTTCGACCGCTTCCCAGAAGCGCGAATAATATTTGCTTCCAGAAACCTTATCGATGTTGCAAGCTCCTACAAGCGCAGGGCGGAGGACGCGTCCGATCAAGAATGGTCGCGTGATCGCGGTGCGCTGAGGGCAATCGACGATTGGAACGCTGCAAATGCACAAACGCTAACGGCGATAGACCGGTTTCCCGCAAAAATCCACGTTTTGGGCTACGAGAGCCTGTTTATTGATGGAAAGGGGCTGGAGGAATTATTTGACTTCGTTGGTTTAGAGCCAACCCAAGATGTTTGCACGCACTTCCAGATCCAAATGCAGAGATCGAGCGAGATTAGAGCGCAGCGGAGCGAGACACTCTCCGCTGATGAGAAGCTGGCTATTTGCCTTCGAGCGGATTCGCAATCATTTAGACGACTCGTAGAGAAAAGTCCTGTTGCGCCTGTGGGAGCGCTGCGGAATCCAAGTAAATTCGGTATGGCATCACCGCATAAGGTGGCGATTTTAGCCACGGTTCATGAAAATCCTCTGGCCAATTTGAGCCCGGCTTCGCGGACAAAGCCGAAAGTAGGGAAGTATCAGGACTCCGACAGCGCCATATGCGACTACAAATACACTCAGCTGCCTGGTACGGAATCCTGGGTGCGCGGCCCCATACCCGAAGACCTTTCCGGGAATTTCGTTGCATGTTTAGGCGGTGCACATACACTTGGTCGGTTTGTCAAGCAGCCATATCCAGTGCTATTGCAGAAACAGTTGGGTATTCCGGTATTGAACGTCGGGCATGGTGGTGGAAAACCGGAATTCTATCTACAATCGACGGGACTTCTTGAGGTTATAAATAAAGCGAAATGTGTAGTGATTCAGGTGATGTCGGCACGTGGCAGCCCCAATCGCTTCCTCAAGCCAACGTCTTATTCGCACAATATTATGTCGATAGCCGATGGTCTTTCGACTGGCAAGAACCCGGTATTCGTTAATGCTGCGTACCGCATTTTGCTTAGGCAACTTAATCCCGAGGAGCTTCGAGAGGCAATCATTGAGACGCGAGCCAACTGGATGGTGGAGATGGGTAGACTGTTCGAGCGCATCGTCATTCCAAAGGTTCTTTTCTGGTTCTCGGTTCGAACGCCCGCATACATTGAGAAGTTTAGCAATCTTGATGCACTATTTGGGGAATATCCACAATTTGTGACCGAGGAAATGGTTGGGGCGTTAGGGGTTGAAGCGGATGGCTTCGTACAATGCGTAAGTAGGTCGGGTATGCCATACGCCCTTCGCGACGCAAAATCCCGCGAGCCAGTGCGAGTGTTTCCGTGGCAGCAGGATCCGTCGGTGAACTACTATTATCCGTCAGCGGAAATGCATACGGAGGCCGCGGACAGTTTAGCGCCCATTCTTAGGCGTTTGATGTTGTAGTAGGTGTGGCTCCAATCGTGCTTGCGAAACCCTGTGAGCTCGGGCCCGTCAGTAAAAGTGAGGTCGGATCGACTCTACTAACCGTACCGAAGGCGTGCCGGTGAGCTGCAGAGGCTCAAGGAACAGCCGTGCGGCGTCCTGGCATATTGGCATATCGCCCAAGACGCCAGCATGAATCCGATGGGCGTTACGTGATTCTCGTCGCGGCGAAAGTCGCGCCAATATGGAGCCGGATGCGCTTTCGTCGACGGTTCAAAGGATTTCAGCCGAAATCGTGGACAGTTGCGCCGCGAGGAAGATGCGTGGCGCTGGAAATGCATTACCGCGAGCGGCTCGTATTTACCACTCCGCGATGTGGACTTTGAATCGCGGCCCTTGATCCCCGATAGCATCTAAGAAATCGCATAGAAAAAGATTAAAGACTTCCTGCCAGCTCTCGCGTGGTCCGAGCGAATAGCGCGGCAAGAGTCCAATACCTCCTTTAGGCACGGACGTCGCGTCAAGCGACCCGATCTGCGCTACGGCGAGCTCGTCGGTGGTTTGAACTTCGACATCCATTGCATACTCGACGGCTGAGGCGCTACTGCTATTTCGGATTCGATTTGCTGTCTCCATTGCATTTGCGACTAGGCCAAACAACCACCCGGGGAATAGGACGTGATTTGCTCTCGGGGCGGTCTTATCCTCGTCGTAGACCCACGTATACGATATAGCCCCGTCACAGAAAATCTGAATTCTGCTTTTTGATGCCCTAGTGGACATCGGGCTGCGCGGATCTTCTTTGATCGCCTCAGTTCCGCGGACGATCCGGCGCCAATTAAAGGGACTCCGTGGCACCAGTATGACTTCATCGCTGCCGTTAGGAAATCTAAGATGGTAAGGCTGGGCCGAAGGACGTATAGCGTCAACGCCATGAACCGGGTTTATATTTATTTCCGCGGATATTGGTGCTGCCGCGACCCTCAATACCAGGCGTCGCACGCCGTCGCCCGGCGTATGAGCGTCGGCCCAATGGCAGCAATCGAGTTGCAAGCCCTGTAGCCGCGCGATCAGGGAGTCAGTCCCGCGCGCGACCGAGAATGTCAGTTCTTGAATCTGCCGCATAGTCATGCGTTCAGTCCGCGTTCCGACTCGGTGGTAGCACTCTCGAATGCCCTTATCCTGCCAGAGCCGATGCGGCGCTAGTCGTGAGCATGGAACCCGAATAATTGCGACCCCTGAGCCGTCTTGCTCCGTTACTACGGCGTGGGTCAGCAGTGATGGAATTGGCGGCTCAATGTACGATCTGGCCTGATCATCCAATCGCTCTGCCAGATCCGCACAGTTTGGTATAGGATTCAAACGCTCCGCTGCCGCCGGCTTTTCGATCGTTTCGGCTATCCCGATGACGACATCGCCTCCGTAACTGTTCGCGAACGCGACGACCTCTGCCAAAATCTTGTCGCGCGCGTAAGCGCTAATCACTCTTGCCGTGTGCCATGAGTCTAGGCCGGACTTCGATGGCAAGTCCTGCTTTAACTCAAACTGCTCGTCCTTACACCACTTCTTTTTGCATAACAGCAGCAAATCGTTGTGATTGATTTCTCGAAGCGGCTTACCAACCATCGGCATGTTGCGGGCCCTCCCCACTGCTGTGTATCGCTAATCGCGGCGCTGCCGCCACGAAAGCGCAAACGACCTGTATTATCTCACCTATTGCCGTTCGTCCCGAGCAGCGACGTGTTTCTAGGCGGCGTCGGCCATTAGGATTTCACCCGGGCATTCTTCACGCCTTAAGTTTCGGACGGGCCGTAAGCGTGGATCGCGGGGCATTTGGGCATCCGGAAATTTCGGCGCGCAATTACTCAAGACCACCATGATTGTCCACACCCGCAAGGTTGTCGATTTTGTATATCGAGCGTATTCAATATAAACCCAGCTCGCTCGCGAACGCGTGCGGTGCGTCTTGCTGCAACGCGGCGCATTGGATTGAAGGTCGACCGATCTGCCTCCTACCCGTACGCAACGCATGACAAGCAAAGTAGGTGCGTCAACCGGCTGAATCGCACCGTGCTTTCACCCAATTCGACCAGCTGTGGGCCGCAGTCGCGCTGTTGCCGGCAATATTTCGAGCGCGATAGGGTTGGAGCGCGCAGCGGCAATACTGCAATACAACTCCAGACCCACAATACTTTAGAAAAATATAAACTATATTAATCAACGGCATACGTGACATTTCTGGGTGTGCATCATTTCGGATAGTCGGGGCATCCCAGCGGGGCTGCTATGAAAATGGGGGTTTTCGGCTGACCCGCGGATTAAGGACGCATTGACTTCCCGGAATGAAAACGGGCAATATATTGCCGTCTCTCTCAGAAGGAAATCCAAATGCATTTTCGTGAACGTGCTCATGTTGTACAGATCATTCGAACTTCTTACGACTCAGGTTCGAAGAAGGGCAAGAATCAAATCGTGGGACGCTTGCTAAAAGCCAATCCGCAGATCCCTGCAGCACTCGAGGCGGCACTCACCAAAGAGGAGCGGAAGGAGTTATCGGCTTGGATTGAGGGCCACGCGACCAGTGAGCGACTCAAAAGAGAACTCGCGGTTCGTACTTTACCCGAGCAACTCGCGCTCGCCGAAGAGTGGTTCGCCGATCAAAAAGGTGATGATGCTCGTGTTTTTGCAGCCACGTTAGTGCCGGCGTGGGTTCAGCTTCGAATGGTACTGAAACGGAACGGTCTTATCGAATGAATTCGCCGCTTGCCGCGTCAATGAGAGCGGTATGTCCTGACGCGACTTGAGATCAGTGTAACTTGAGCGATTCTTCTCTCGTGAAACGCACTATCGACCGTGTCAAAGAATTTACTGCGTCAGCTGGTTAATTGTTAGCCAAATGCAAAAGGCGATAGGGATAGAACAAGGATCCGACGAGGTTACTTCCACCTCACTTCGAGCGCTGGCTGCGGTCGCGTCTCGGCTGGGGTTGGACGTAAGCGTCGATCAATTGCGGCGGCGCTTCGCGCTGCCGCCCGGGGAGCCCGATACGCCGACGCTTGTCGCCCTGGCGCGAGAGCTCGGCCTCGAAGCGCAGGCTCTGCGCATGACCTTCCAGGAATTGCCGCGGGTCGCCCGCGCACTTCCCGCAATACTGCGCGCAAAGGATGGGGGTGCGCTGATACTGGAAGAAGCGCGGACCGATCCGGCCAAGGGTACGGTCGTGGTTATTCGAGACCCGAGCTCCACCGATGACGTAGTGCTCGCCATCGATGAGCTGCATCTCGCTGAGGTTTGGGAGGGTGAAGCGATCCTCATCAAGCGCCGCTATTCCACTACTGACGAGCAACGGCCGTTCGGCATGGGGTGGCTAGTAGGACAGGTGCTGAAGGAACGCAAGCTGTTCAACGAAATCGTTATTGCAGCCTTTATTAGTACGGTGTTTGCCATCGCGCCCCCCTTCATTTTCCGGATCGTTCTGGACCGAGTGCTGGTCGAAAACGACTATCCCACGCTCAATGTTGTGGCGGGTGCGATTCTGATTCTGCTGGTGTTTGAAACGATACTGACGTACGTGCGCCGCATCATGACGCAGGTCGTGACTACGCGGATCGACGGTCGGCTAAGTTTGTACATCGTCGAGAAGCTGCTCAAGCTGCCGATGGAGTACTTCGAGCGCACGCCGACCGGACGCATCGTCACTAACCTCGCCCAGGTCTGGCAAATTCGCTACTTCATGACCGGGCAGCTCTTCGGCGCGTTTCTGGATGTCGTGCCGCTCATCGGATTGATTCCGGTGATGCTGATTATCGAGTGGCACTTGGCGCTCATCGCGTTCGCGCTGGGGGCCATCATATTCTTGATTGTGATGGTGTTCCTGAAGCCAATGCAGCGGTTGTACGTCAAGGTGGTTCTTGCTGAGCAGGCGAAGGGCTCGCACCTGAACGAGACGATCTATGGCATTCGGACGGTCAAGTCGTTGGCCTTGGAAGGACGGCGGCGCCGGGAGTGGGATCGTCGTGTCGCCGATGCAGTGTCTGCCCGGAACGCCTTAGGGCTCATGGCGAACTATCCGGAGACGCTGGCGCTGCCGTTTCAGCGCTTGATCTACTCCGGTTGCCTAGTTGTAGGCGCCTATATGGTGCTAGCTAACTACAACACGGGCACGGCCATCACTCAAGCTACGCTTGCTAGCACGATCACTCCTGGTCAGTTGGTGGCCTTTGCGATGCTGTCCATGCGGCTCGCGGCGCCGCTGATCATGCTCGCGGGGCTCCAGCGGGATCTTGCCGAGGTGGGAGGGGCCGTCCGCCAAGTGGCACAGGTCGTGAACGCTGCGCAGGAAGAAATCCGCCCCAATGGTCTGCGCCTGCCGATCAAGGGCGAGGTGTCGTTCAAAGACGTCCGGTTTCGCTACTCGCCGGGTGCACCTTATGCTCTAGAGGAGGTTTCCTTCACCGTGCCGGCCGGTTCGATGCTCGGCATCATGGGGCGTAGCGGCTCGGGCAAAACCACGGTGACGCGTTTGTTGCAGTGCCTGAACTCAACCTATGAGGGGATAATCAAGATCGACGGCATGGATCTGCGTGAAATCGACCTCATGCATCTGCGTACGCACATTGGGGTGGTGCCGCAGGAGAATTTCCTGTTCTCCGGCACCATCCGCGAAAACATCGCCATGGCCAAGCCTGATGCGAGTTTTTCCGACGTCGTGCGGGCAGCGCAGCTCAGCGGTGCAGAGGAATTCATCGAGCGCCTGCCGCGCGGTTACGACACCGAGATCCAGGAGGGCGGCAGCAATTTATCCGGCGGCCAGCGTCAGCGGCTGGCGCTCGCGCGCGCGTTGCTAATCGACCCGCCGGTGCTGATTCTCGATGAAGCCACTAGCGCGCTCGACGCGGAGAGCGAGGCAATCGTTAATGCCAATTTGAAGCGCATGGCCAAGGGCCGCACTGTGCTGTCCATATCGCATCGACTGTCGATGCTGGTGGAAAGCGACGCGATCCTCGTGCTTGAGCAAGGCAAGGTCTACGACATCGGGACGCACGAAGAGCTGCTAAGGCGTTGCGATATTTACAAGCACATGTGGTACCAGCAAAACCGTCATCTTGATCCACGCGCGGCGGATATGTCCTTTTCCGTGTCTCGCGGGGTCGCGTGATGAGCGGTCAGCTCACCGTTCCCAGTAAGTTTCCCGTCCTGCGCCGCAGAACGGACGTGGTTGGTGAGGTGATCGGTGCCTTCGAGTCGGACACAGCCGCGGTGTTCGTGCGCACCGCGCCGGTCAATGAAAGCATGGTTATGTACGTGCTCGCGACGATGGTGGTTCTCGTGGTCGTGCTCGCGTGCATAGTCAAGCTCGATCGCGTGGTCGCAAGCGTGGCTGGCCTCATAGTGACATCACAGGGGACCCTCTATGTGGATCCGCTCAACCCGTCGCTCGTACGCTCGGTCAATGTGAAGGTGGGCCAGCTTGTAAAGAAAGGACAGTCGCTCGCGACGCTTGATCCGACCTTTACTCAGGCAGACCTGTTGCAGATGCAGGAACACATGGCTAGTGATGTGGCGACGGTTAATCGCGAAGAGTCTGAAATTGCGATTCGCCCCTACAAATTTTCCCCAACGGACAGGTATGAGTCGATTCAGGGAGGAATCTATCTGAAGCGTCAGGCGCAGTATCATGCCGACCTTGCCAGTTTCGACGGCCAAATTAACAGCGTCCAAGCGCAAATGGCACAGGCCCGATCTGATGTAGAGAAATACACTAAGCGGCTAGCGCTCAATAGCGATATTCAAAACGTTTATGAGCCGCTACTCGACAAGGGGTATGTGTCCAAATTACAGGTGCTGACATCCACCGATGCGACTACGGAAATTAGCCGTCTCTTAGCGGACGCACAGAACGAGATATCTCAATATCGGGAGGCAGCGGCCGCCCTCAAGGAGCAACGCGAGTCCTATATTCAGAAATGGTTCTCCGACACTGCCGCCCAATTGGTGCTGGACCGCAACGATCTGGATCTTACGCGGGACAGTCTGGATAAGGACCAGAAGCTCCAAGATCTGACGAGTCTTGATTCGCCGGCGGATGCTGTAGTACTCAAGGTGGGCAAGCTGTCCCCGGGCTCCGTGGCACCCGGGAGCGGTACGGATGCCTCCACCCCTGGGACGGACCCGTTGTTCACATTGGCGCCGCTGGACGCGCCAGTAGAGGCGGAAATCGACGTCTCCACAATAGACGTCGGCTTTATTGCGGTCGGGGACCCTGTGCAGCTGAAGCTGGATGCCTATTCATTCGTGCTGTATGGCATGGCGGTGGGCGTCGTCACGTCCATCAGCGAAGGCTCATTCTCGGTCGACGCCAACAACACGCCGGTGAACCCGTATTTCAAGGTCAGAGTGAAGGTCACGAAGATGCAATTCCACGACGTGCCGTCGGATATAAGGTTGATTCCCGGCATGACGCTCGAGGGCGACATTATGGTCGGAAGCCGCACGATAATGTCCTACCTGACGGAAACTTTCCTGCGCCAGGGTTCGGATGCGATGCGAGAACCCGAATAGAACGCGCATCTGCGGGCTAAGAGTAACCGTCATTCGAAGCTTGGAATGACGGTTACGGCTAAGAGGCGATGAACTGCGCTATAGAGTTTCCCGCCGTCGAGTGCCGCAGAGTTCCGAACCCGGTCAGAATTTGGCTCGAATATCGCTTGCGCCAGCGCCGATTCGTAGTCGCGAATACCACTTGCATTTGCACTCAGTCGCCTGAAGCGTAACCGTCATTCGAAGAACTTGGAATGACGCTTACCCTGAACAAAATTGGGTCGGCGGGACGAGCTCTCTGACGCAGCCGCTCCATTGAACCAAACTGTAAAGTTATCCGACGGCACGCAATGGTCCCGCGACTCTCCATTGACGCCGCTCGATCATATTGGGCCGATAAGATGTTCCACGATCAGTGCAGCGGCCTCTTCGGCGGTCACCTTGGTCGTGTCGATGCGAATATCGGGGTCGATCGGCGGCTCGTAGGAGCTGGCGATGCCGGTGAAATTAGCGAGTTGTCCTGAGCGGGCCTTTTTGTACAGGCCCTTCACGTCGCGGCGCTCGGCTTCTGCCAATGGCGTGTCGATATAAATTTCAATGAACTCTCCCGGCAGCATCATGTCTCGCACCATCTGCCGCTCGGCACTGAACGGCGATATGAATGCCGTAATCACAATGATTCCGGCGTCCGTCATAAGCCGTGCGACTTCGCCCACGCGACGAATATTCTCTATGCGATCGGCATCTGCGAATCCCAGATCCCGGCTGAGCCCGTGGCGGATATTATCGCCATCGAGTAGGAACGTGTGTCGATTCATCCGGTAAAGCTTCTTGTCCACCAAATTTGCGATCGTCGACTTCCCAGCGCCGGATAGACCTGTGAACCAAAGAACCGCTGGTTTCTGATTCTTCATCAACGCACGCGTTTCACGGCTAATATCGATCGCCTGCCAATGGACATTCTGGCTTCGCCTGAGTGCAAAGTGCAGCATTCCGGCAGCGACTGTAGCGTTGCTTAGCTTGTCGATGAGGATGAATCCGCCAAGCTCGTGGTTGACCTCGTAGCTTTCAAAGACAATGGGCCGATCGGTTGCAAGATTGCTCACACCGATCGCGTTCATGGTCAGCGTCTTGGCCGCCAAGCGAGCCATCGTGTTGACGTTGATTTGGTACTTGGGTGCCTGCACGGTCGCGCTCACGGTTTGCGTGCCCAGTTTCAACCAATAAGGCCGTCCGACCAGAAGCGAATCTTCGGCCATCCATACGAGCGTCGCCTCGAATTGGTCCGCAACCTGCGGCGATGCATCTGCGCCGGCAAGTACATCGCCGCGCGAGCAATCGATTTGATCCGCCAGGCAGATCGTGACGGACTGACCAGCCACCGCACGGGGCACATCCCCGTCAGGAGTCAAGACGCGGCTGATTACAGAGATCAGGCCTGACGGCAGCACGCGAACCTTATCGCCCGGTGTGACTGAACCGGCGCAAATCAAGCCTGAAAAACCGCGGAAATCCAGGTCAGGTCGGTTGACCCATTGCACGGGCATCCGAAACGGCTGCGTTTGTGCCGCATCGATGTCAACTGCGACTGTCTCTAAATGCTCGATGAGTGAAGGTCCATGGTACCAGGGCGTGCTGGTCGAACGCGTATAGATGTTGTCGCCAGCTAGTGCCGAGATCGGCATGGCGAGAAATTCAGTGATACCAATGCTTTCGGCGCAACTTCGGTAGTCGGCGACGATGGCCTCAAACGTGCCATGATCGTAGCCGACAAGATCCATCTTGTTGATGGCCAGTACCACGTGACGGATTCCAATAAGGTGCACCAGGAATGAGTGACGTCGGGTCTGGGTCAGCACCCCTTTGCGTGCGTCAATCAGAATCACGGCAAGGTCTGCCGTCGAGGCTCCCGTTACCATGTTACGCGTGTACTGCTCGTGGCCGGGTGTGTCGGCCACGATGAATTTGCGTCGGTCTGTGGAGAAAAAGCGATAGGCGACGTCGATGGTAATTCCCTGCTCGCGCTCGGCCGCGAGGCCGTCCACCAGCAGGGCGAAATCAATGTTCTGTCCCTGGGTACCCATGCGCTTGGAGTCCGTTTCCAACAACGCGAGCTGATCCTCGTAGATCATTTTGGAATCGTAAAGCAGTCGCCCGATGAGGGTTGACTTCCCGTCATCCACGCTGCCGCAGGTTATGAAGCGCAACAAACTCTTATGCAGGTGTTGCAGCAGATACGCGTCGATGTCCTTTGCGATGAGCGCCTGCGCCTGAGAGCTGCCTTGCCGTTTGCCGCTATCCATCAGAAATAGCCGTCCTGCTTTTTCTTTTCCATACTGGCAGCCTGGTCATGGTCGATTGCGCGGCCTTGGCGCTCTGATGTCGTGGCTAGCAGCGTCTCCTGGATTACCTCCGGAAGCGTCGCCGCTTCACTCTCGATGGCCCCGGTGAGTGGATAGCAACCGAGGGTGCGAAAGCGGATCGAGCGCATGACCGGTATCTCGCCCTGCCGTAGCGGAAAGCGCTCATCGTCTACCATCAGGAGGAGTCCATCACGTCTAACAGTTGGGCGCGGCGCAGCAAAATACAAAGGTACGATCGGAATGGCCTGTAGATGAATGTAGTGCCAGATATCGAGTTCTGTCCAATTGGAAATCGGGAACACGCGAATGCTTTGACTTTGGGTCTTTTTGGCATTGTAGAGCCGCCACAGTTCCGGCCGCTGATTCTTAGGATCCCAGCGATGATTAGCGAAGCGAAATGAAAACACTCGTTCCTTTGCGCGGCTTACTTCTTCATCGCGCCTGGCACCGCCAAAGGCAACGTCGAACGCATAGAGATCGAGCGCTTGCTTCAGGCCCTCGGTCTTCCATAGGTCTGTGTGCAGCTGCGAGCCATGTTCGAATGGATTGATTCCACGTGCCTTGGCCTCTGGATTCTGGTAAACGATCAGCTCCATTCCGGATTCGCGCGCCACGCGGTCACGAAATTCATACATCGCGCGAAACTTCCAAGTCGTGTCCACATGCAGCAGTGGAAAGGGCGGCGGACCCGGCGCAAAAGCCTTTCGGGCAAGGTGCACCATGACCGCCGAATCCTTACCCATCGAATACAGCATCACAGGTTTCTGCGCCTCCGCGACGACTTCGCGCATGATGTGGACAGACTCGGCCTCTAGCCGCTGCAAATGCGTGAGCGACACCTTTTCTCCCGTCACTTGAAGTGCTCCACGGACGACGCGTTGCGCACGAACGGACGATGCGGCTCATAAAGTCCCGTGGGCGGGCATGTGGAAATATTCAGAGTCGTGTTTCCGAAAAGGAAAGGCCGGCTATCGAAGTTCAAGACACGTCCTTGCGCCGCCCCCAGCGGCAGATTCGAGTATCGCATGAAGCAGTAAGGTCCCATTATCAGCGGTCTCGCAGCCCGACGGAGAACGCGTTTCATTTCTGCGGTCGCCTTATGTCAGACGGCGCGTTAGGGCATGATGGATCATTCATTTTATCCCTTATGTTATTCGTATTTCGCCAATCCGGACCAAGCGCTGATCGCTGGGCGGCAACCTCTCAAGTGCTCCAGCATCTAAATTATATATCGCGATTCCCACCATTGGGTGGGCCCGCGATCGGCACGGCATTTCTGAATGCCCGTTTTACCGCCGCGCGCCTCGGAGGTGGCAAGACGATGACATCCGCCGAATGTGACCAATGACACCACTTCCGCAGCCTCGGCCGACTTCGATATCCGGCAGTCCGCCATAACACCGACGCTGCGCGTCCGCACCGCGGAAGGAAATCGACAGCGCGGTATTCCTTCTCCTGTCGCCCATACCCGCATTGTGCACTCGGGGTTGCGCGAATTTGCGGTTCGCGTGCGAGTCCGGCGGCCCAGTAACGGAAGGAGTATCGGTGAGGGGGCGGCTTTTCTATAATTGTTGCGCAGGCTCAGCCACGATTTCAAAACTTCGGCGGGAAAGATGGCACGACTCCTCATAACCGGCGGGGCTGGATTCATCGGGTCGAACTTCGTCCTCTATTGGCTGGGCCGCCAGCCCGGGGATCGGATTGTAGTCCTCGATGCCCTGACCTATGCCGGTAATAAGGCAAATCTCGCGCTGGCTAAGAATCGTCCAGAGTTGCGCTTTGTTCACGGTGCAATCGGCGATACGGCCTTGGTCGAGCAACTCCTGCGCGAAGAACGACTCGATGCCATCGTCCACTTCGCTGCCGAATCGCATGTGGACCGGTCAATCGCAGGGCCGGACCCTTTCATCGAGACCAATATCATCGGCACCCATTCGATGTTAAAGGCCGCGCGGCACGTGTGGCTCGAAGAGAAGGCTGTCCCGACGCATCGATTTCATCATGTATCGACTGACGAGGTGTATGGTTCATTGGGTCCCGATGATGCGCCCTTTACGGAATTGACCCCCTACGCGCCCAATTCCCCTTACTCGGCGAGCAAAGCCGCCTCGGATCATCTGGTGCGGGCCTATCACCATACCTACGGTTTGCAGACGACGATTAGCAATAGCTCCAACAATTACGGGCCGTATCAGTTTCCCGAGAAGCTGATTCCGGTGATGATTGACCAGCTACTCGCCGGCAAGCCATTACCCGTCTACGGCGATGGCCGGAACATCCGCGATTGGTTGCACGTGGAAGATCATTGCCGAGGGATAGAAGCGGTGCTGAAGCACGGCAAGGTCGGTGAGGTGTACAACATTGGAGGCCACTCGGAATGCGAGAACATTCATCTGGTACGCATGCTGTGCAGGATGGTTGACGAGCAGGTGACCGCGAGGCGCGAACTCTGCGCGCGTTTTCCGGATTCTGCGGCCGCACAGGGGGAGCTCAGCGAACGCCTAGTCCGCTATGTCAAAGATCGGCCCGGACACGATCGGCGCTACGCGATTGACAGTGCAAAGATCGAGCGCGAGTGCGACTTTCGGCCCCGGATCGCGCTCGAAACCGGACTGCGAGCGACTGTCGCGTGGTATCTAGAGCGCGGCGCACATCGAAGCGGCTGAACGCGTGCATATTGAGGTGCCCGGCCGGCCCGCTCGCAACGGCGGCGGTTGCCCCAGTCCCTAATGCTTGCCACGGAAATTCAATATCACGCCGCGAGGCACGAGACTCGTAGTAATCCCACCGATTTGGCGTGCGCGATCGCATGGCGAAGGTGGTGTCGGTTTTGAGTGCAACTGGAGCGTGCGCCCGCAGGCACACATCCCGCGCAGTCGCTGCTGATGCTCCATTTATCTCAAGGCTCAAAAAACAGCGTTTGAACTGGGCCGGAAGGGTCACGAGCACATGTTGGCGGAGATACCGACCAATTCCGTTCGAGTTTGCCACCTTACTTTGTGGTCGGCCGCCGCGAGCTATAGCACGGTGGAACAAGTCCGCGCTCGCGGGCCGGTGGGTGCGCTCGCTGCGAATGCCGCACCCACCCGTGTAGCCGCGAAACGTCGTTTGCTGTGGGAGGTCTCAGGCAGGATCAATCGCGGTCCATGCCCTGACTCTAGAGGGGCCTAGGCCCCTCTAGAGTGATCAGTGCCTCAGTGCTTGCCCAGTTCGGAGGCCTTCAGCGTGGTCACACCCTGCA
>Ga0182018_10001299_pt1 | contig 28818 bp, 41 predicted proteins | sample 812P2MmetaG_FD_120490 | JGI IMG/M metagenome (GOLD analysis project Ga0182018, IMG submission 120490) | Permafrost microbial communities from Stordalen Mire, Sweden - 812P2M metaG | ecosystem: Environmental > Terrestrial > Soil > Wetlands > Permafrost | place: Sweden: Stordalen | collected...
AACGATTGCGATACTGACCGCCGGCACGTGGAGCCTGTTCATCTCCGCCAGTAGGTCTCTGCGGTCTGGTGGCTGCCCGACGACGGCAACGGGAGGTCCGAGGCCGGTCTCGACCGCGCGGATCTGGTCCTGGGAGCCGGGAGTCGCTTGGGCCCAGGCGTTGCAAGCGAGGAGAGCCAAGAAGAGGCATAACAAACGAAGATGCACCATAACCATCTTTAGCTTATACGCGACGATCTGCTGCATGGTTCCGCAAAGCTGCAATAGCCGGGAAACATTACTGCCTCGTAGCTTGATGTTTGCCGATAGTTTAAGTAACCAGGCGATTACATTCAAAACCCCGCACGCGAGAATACGGTCCTCGTTATCGCGATCTTCCGTACTATTTCTCGGGCGTGTCCTTGAATGCTAACTGGACCGCCTGTCGCCCGCGCCCCATTGCGCGAAGTCTGGGAGTTGCTTCGTGTCGCTGAGGTAGGCGAGGAGCCGAACGCTCTCGATAAATCCATTGCGGTCAAGTAGCGCCCTGTAACGTTCGCGGTTGCCCGGATCAACTCCTCGCCTTATCATCTCGACTCCCCTGGCCTATAACCACCACTCTGGTGAAATTTAGCCACCAGAGCGCCGCGAATCGCGGCTGGTCTAAGCTTCCCTGTACTCTGCTAAGCCGCTAAAACAAAATGCAATTAAAGGAATTGCCGCTGCCCGCTCTCCCATTGGCACTCGGCCTGCACTCTTTTAACAGCAGCGTCCTCGGATTAACCGTCAACTACGCCCTGGCCGGGAAGAAGACCACTGTCACAAACCAACTTGAATAGGGGGATGCCCCGCAAGCTTGTATGGGTCGAAGAAGGGCGCTTTCTCGGTTTTGCTTGCTCGGAATGCTCCTGGCGGTTTGAGCCTTCTGCTGCGCCCACGGGTAAATCTTTCGACGAAATGATGCAGAACTTCGAGTTGCAGCGCGACAAAGAGTTTACCTCCCATGTTTGCGCCGGTCACCCGAGAACAAAACACTCAATTTAATTCAGCCTCTAGCAGTTCAGCCTCACTGCGCTTGAGGGACCACTCTTTTAGGTACCTTGGGTCGTACTTCGAGATTTTGTTAGAGACCGTTAGGGAGGCCAATGACTGACGAGGATACTTCAACATCCCAGAACATAAAATACCCACACTGGCAGCGCGAGTTTGAAGCTGCACTTCACGAAGGCGACCCGGAATCGTTGCGGCAGCGCGTGGATGCAGCAGAAGCAGCCCTCTTCCTGCGGTCGCAAGCGTTGGCCGGGAGCGCTGAAGGACAGGCGGAGCGCCAAGCCATTTCTGAAGCCATAAGGACTCTGCGGGCCATTCAGAGGGAAAAGCTAGGCTATCCGGACTAGAATAAAAGGTGACAGCCAGCGCGTCTGTTTGCTGCATCCAACCTCCGCAAAAGTGGTCTGTCCAATGCCTGCGAAACGCGTTTTACTTGTGGATGACAACGCCGTCGTGCGTTCCTTTGTGCGCCGACTATTCGAATTACAGCCCGACTTTGAAATTTCAGGAGAAGCAGAAAACGGACGTGATGCGATTGAGAAAGCTGAAAAGCTGAAACCCGACCTAATCATCTTGGACCTTATTATGCCGGTCATGACCGGGCTCGATGCAGCACCGCTGCTTAAGCAACTTTTGCCCGATACGCTGATTGTCTTGTTCACACAACAAGAAGGAAGCGAAGTCGAACGGCTAGCACGTGCGGCTGGAATAGACGCGGTAGTCTCTAAGAGTCAAGCCGCGTCCGAACTGGTTCTCAAAGCTCAAGCCTTGCTGGCCTCGATAGAACAAGAACACGATCCTGCCAAGTTTCGCAATGCCAGTTAGGCCCCCAACTGCTGCGGTCGCTTTCTCAATTGACGCAATCAGGCGGGCCATTACATAAACAACAACTGAGAATTGGCCGACTCCGTTCAACGAGTGAAATAGCCTGGCTGGTTGTGAGTGAAAGCGCGAGGCGGATTCCCGCTTCGGGCTGGGTCTTCGAAGGACTTGAGCCGATCCGATAGCTGTTTCGATCCTTGGATCAATCTCCCAGCCTCGGCGATCAAAAGGACAGTATTCTTGTTCAGTTCCTCGATCTTGCGTCGCAACAACGAAGACTCTTCTTCGATCTTGCGTGGCAAAAGCAAAGACTCTTCTTCATGTTGCGACCTGGCGATGCCCTGCATGCTATTGAGCAGCAAAGGGTGGGCCTCCCACGCGGAATTGTCAGATTGCACAAAAGACCGACGCCCAGAACGGAGCACGGCGGAGGGATGTGTAAAGGGACTTCTTAGAGTCTAGCACTCAATTCAGACCAGATGCGAGATAACTTTTGTAAACAGGCGTGGCCCCGAGTTCAGGGCTGAAGTCGATGGTTTGAACCCCCCCCATACACTCGATTGGCACGCCTCCCGCTACCCAGACCTGAGTCCCGGAATTGATACCCAGTTCTCGATGCTTAATGCAGTACGACTGGATACGTAATCTATTACGCTCGTTGAGAACTCAGCGACTGTGCGGAAAACGGATCAGTCGAGAATTGAACTCAGAAAACGATAAGACAGCGAGATGACCGTTCCGAAAATAATGGCGGCGAGGATCGCCAGAACAACGATCTGCCCGAGCACGTAGCCGCTGTCGAGAGAACCGACCGCAGGCAGCCAGTAGCCCAGATCGTCGCGGAATTCCCAATATCCCACAACGATTGCCAGCGCGAATCCGTGTACAAGAGATCGGGATGATCAACGGTTGTTCTCAAAGCCACTCAAGGTGCTCGGCGTCTTCGCGCTCATTTCATATCTGGTGGCGCTCGTCGCATATCTCGCTCCCCACCGCTGGAATCTCGATCCTCAGCTCATGTTTTCACTGTGTCCGATGTATTTCGTAAAGATGACGTTCGATCCGTCGCTTGTCGCTATCTTTTTCCTGCTTGCACTCATGAACGCGGCGGTGTACGCCGCGCTGGGCCTCACGTTGGGGTACGCACGGCTGGCTCTCCGTAAACGAACATAAAGGGGCATACGGACTGCTTTAGTGACAATTGTCGCAAAATCTTATGTTTCCTATCGACAAGTGCGCCGGCGGTGAGCTTCCGCGAGGACCCAAGTGTTTCCCGCCGGGGCACTTGCGATAGGAGGATTTGTACGAAGCCGCTGGCGCGGCGGACGCGGGGGAGCTATGGGTTTTGCATGCGCGATTCGCGATTTGTTCGTCGCAGGGTTGGGTTGAGCGGATGGTGTGCGTTTGCTTCGGACTGCGGATCAGTGAGTGTCTCGCGTTGAGGTGGTCAGACATTGATTGGCTCAACGGCAAGCTGAGCATCGAACGCGGCATCGTGCGGCAAAGGGTGGACGACCTGAAGACGATTTATTCGGGACGCAAAATGTCCATCGATGCCGGAATGCTGACGGTCCTGAAAGCCTGGAGGCAGGCGACGCAGTTCTCCGCAGATGAAGATTGGGTATTTGCTTCTCCTGCAAGAATCGGCCGTCAGCCCTGGTCCTACGATCAGGTGTGGCGATCGTTCCTAATCGGAGCCGCGGCCGCGGGCATCGGCAAGCTCGGGACTCACAGCATGCGACATACGTACCGGTCGTGGCTCGACGCAGCAGGAACGACGGTTGCGGTGCAGCAGAAACTGATGCGTCACGGGGACATCCGGACCACCATGAACGTGTATGGGGATGTGGTCACGAACGAAATGCAAGAGGCCCATTCCAAGGTGGTACAGATGGCTCTACCGAAGCCGAACTGATTTGCGAGTGATTTGCGTGTCTGCAAGTTGTTGAAAAATGGCGGAAGCGAGTGGGGGTCGAACCCACCGGCGACAGGATTGCCTGCCGCCCGCCGGTTTTGAAGACCGGGACGATCACCGGACCGCATGCGCTTCCATCTTGTTGATTCTGTGCTGGTTAATGCATTGCCAAATACCTCTACTGACAAACTTACTGGCATGTAGAATGCCAGCATGAAAAGCCACTGCCAACGCCGCCCGATCTACGAAGCCAGCGGGCAGCTTCTTCGTACGCTACTCCGCAAACATTGATGGAGTGAAGCAACGTGTCTCCCATAAACTGTGTGACCGCGATGAAACGATGAAACCAATTACAGCATAACCTGCGATGCCGTGCTTGCACTCCGCGATGAGCACATGGTCACCAGGCGGAGAACGCCCAAGCCGCAAAAAACCACAGACCCACTGACCCACTCATCACGGATTATTGGGAATAGGTCCATCTGCCCACGGTTAAGCGGGCCTCACAGCAAGCACCGTTGATGGGTATGAACAGATTTGGAAGCAGTTTTTGAAGGATCATTTGATCGGGCGCACCTTCCGTGAGTATGAGCCGCACCACGGCAACAAGTTGCTAAAGGGCCTTGTCGCCCGCAAATACGGGAGGCGCACTCTGGCCCACGTTCGCAGCTTGGCCTCCGGCATCTTCGCACACGCGGCCAATGACAGCCTGCTGCAAAACAACCCTACTGGCGCAACCTGAAGACCACAATTAAACCACCGAAGCCGAAGGATGCGGCAGACTACACTCTCACCGTACTCATAGACCTCGTGAACAACAAGCTCACTCGCATTGACGCGCAACTCATCGTCTGCCTTGCCGGTCTGATGGGGTTACGGCCTAGCGAAATCGTTGGTCTGTGTTGGGAAGATGTGAACATCAAAGCTGGCAAGCTGCGGTTGCATCAGGCGTATGTGCGAGGTAATCTCGGCACCACGAAGACCGACATTGATGTCAGCCTGCCCATGTTGAAAATGATGATTGGTCTTTTCAAAGCTTGGCATCAGCAATGCGGTGAGCCGAGCGAAAGTTGGGTGTTTCCAAACCTGAGCGGCGAAAAACCCATCAACATCAGGGATTACGTTGTCTCAGTGCTCCGACCGGCCATTAGCAAGAACAACTGGAAATCGCTATATGCTTTTCGCCCTGGTACAGGCACGATTCTCACTGAGTTGACCGGCACCTCCATTGCCAGGCGCTTTGTCACCTTGACCAAACGCCGCAGCAGAGCGACTGCTCCCACCGCTGCTCCCACGTTGCCGGGCCGTAACACCGAGGCGCACAGATACTGTTCGGCTTCGTCGTTGAAGCTGACAAAACCCATCACCGGCAGGTAGCACCAGGTGTCGTAATATCCGTTGAAGAACGACAACTGTTGCGCGCCGTGCGTGGGATCATTCCCGCCGATGGGGAAACACAAATCAACTCTAGGAGCCGACCACAATGGACCGCATCGTTGATTTTCTCGCAGAGGAAGAAAAGCAGGAAGAGTTGAAGGCGAAACGTGCAGAGGGCGCAGAAGAACGACACACTGCACTGCTGCCTCAGCTCACCGCTGAGATGAAGAGCCGGTGTGCAGAACTGAAAGAGGACCGGAGGAGTCTGATCAAAGCCGAGTTAAAGAGCAAGTTTGAACTCAAGGTTGCCAATATGCTAGGTGAGATGGACTCCGAGTACGGAATCGTCACATTCGGACCTGACGTGCCAGCGGCAACACAGAAGCTGTTTTGTTGGTGAGAAATGTCTAATATTGACCATTTCTGTTTGGCGGACTCGGGTACTCTCTCTTTTGCCATGAAAAAGCCGATTAGCCTGAAACAGATACTCGCCCTCCCTATGTCCGACTTGTCGCGCTGCTTCGGGTCAGAAATGCGAACTGAGCACCGGCCAACCTCGTTTTGAGCTGCATCAGGCCCGCCGATTTTTAGCAAGAGATTGAGGCCTGGTCTGAGGCCGCGATGGGGTGATCACTTTTGCCGGCCTCTCGCGTTGGCATTCTTTGCGATCTACTTATCGAGTTCGATAGCTTTGGCGATCAGTGCGGAGAGTGCCGCATTTAACCCCGACAACTGTTTCTCTACGAGGTCCGATCTTTCTTCAACTGCTGCACGACACCGGACAGGTTTGTCATTTGGCTACCCCCTTCAAGGGCATTTGCTCGGGTTTACGCAGGAACTAAACCAGAGCGCAAGAAGCAAACAATTTCAGCAGCCGGTCGCAAAAGAATTTGCAGCCGCGCAGCGTGCGAGGTGGGCAAAGACTCGAGCGAAGAAGGGCAAGTAAAACAACCCGAGCTTACCGGCTGCGTCAAAGATGTCTTTCACCTTCCCCAGATGTGCGATCACAGCAAGTGTGAGGATCAATGGGTGCTTGAGTGTTTGAGGCCATGGGCGGGTCAGGATCATTGCGCCACTCGTTCCCTGACCCCATTGGATAAACACCCGGCTCTCGATTCGGAAATCGAGGGTCTTCAGGGAGATATTTGTAACTCGGATTAGCACCTAACAACTGCTGTTCTTCCTGAGAAGGTCCACCATCACCTGCAGGAGTATCTTCGCTGACAGGTGCAGCGTCAAAGTTCAAGAACCAACCTCGAATCGCGGGCATGTTGAAAACTTTACTGGCAATTTTACTGGCACGAGGATGCCAAAACCACCCCATTGAGGCGCGCTATGTGCCGTGATCGTCCGTAGGCCATTCATTCTAAGTAACTTCTTCGATTTGAAGACCGGGACGATCACCGGACATGCGCTTCCACGAGGCGACGAGAGCGAATCCCACTGACTGCCGAACGCAGGCGGCGAAAAAAGCTCTGGTCCGATCCGTGAAAATCCGTGGCCGGTTCGTTTTTGTCGGCTCCCCAGTTATTTCGGCTGGGGAACGATGCGCAGATAGGGCTTCTGTGTTTTCCATCCGCCGGGATACAGTTTCTGCGCTTCCTCGTTCGAAACGTTGCCGCCGATGATGACGTCGTCGCCCTGCTTCCAGTTCGCCGGAGTCGAAACTTTGTGTTTCGCGGTGAGCTGGATCGAATCGATGACGCGCAGGATCTCATCGAAGTTGCGGCCGGTGCTCATGGGATAGCTGAGCTGCAGCTTTATTTTCTTGTCTGGACCGATGACGAAAACGGTGCGCACAGTCGCATTGTCGGCGGCGGTGCGGCCTTCCGACGTGCTTCCGCTCTCGGCGGGCAGCATGCCGTAGAGCTTGGCTATCGTCAGCTGCGGATCGCCGATCATGGGGAAGTTCACTTTTGCGCCTTGAGTTTCTTCGATGTCGGCCGCCCACTTGCTGTGGCTGGTGACAGGATCGACGCTGAGGCCTAGAATCTTGACGTTGCGCTTGGCGAATTCCGGCTGCAGGCGCGCCATGGTGCCCAGTTCGGTGGTGCAGACGGGCGTGAAGTCTTTGGGATGCGAGAACAGTATGGCCCAGCCGTTGCCGATCCAGTCATGAAAGTGAATTGTGCCTTGCGTGGTTTCGGCGGTGAAATCGGGAGCCGTATCGTTGATCCGGGGAATACTCTGGGTTTCGTTTGCCGTCGCTGTACTCATGATCATCTCCTTTATGTCCTTGATGAATTTAAATCGCTCAAGATTCGGAAAGTCTGCCCGCCCCGGCTTCCAGACTCGGTAAAAGCGGATGAAAATGAAACCCACCCGCTTCACCGGGTGGGTTGGGAAGAATCTCGGAGTTTCCCTACCCACACGTCGGCGCCGATGGACAACAACCCATGGCACGGGCGGTGGAAGGAGAAAGCATATGTTCAGGATAGAAGCGTGGCCTGCGACTGTCAAACGTTTCCGGGTTCGCCAGCAAAGGTCTTCCGTTCATTTTCTGGATGATCTTTGCATCATTTTCTGCATCGCGTGAAGGCCGCGAGCATCCCTTCGGGGGGCGGCAGTTCATTGTTTGGGGATATTCATGAGCAAAATGACGCGGCGGCTGGCGATGGCGCAGTGGGATGTATTCACGTCCAAGCCACTGGAGGGAAATTCTCTGGCAGTGTTCTTTGACGCCAGCGGATTGAGCGAAGAGGAGATGCAGTCGATCGCGAAAGAGATGAATCTCTCGGAGACGACTTTCATCTGTCCCCGCAATGCGGAAACGGAACTCGAGCGCGGCGTGCGCGTGAGAATTTTCACCGTGCAAGAAGAGTTGCCGTTTGCTGGGCATCCCACGCTGGGAACGGCGTTCGCGTTGCGCGGAGACTCTGGCATAAAGGAAGTCACGCTCGACCTGAACGTGGGAAAAGTCCCTGTACGATTTGAACAGACAGCAGGGCAAGCGGCGTTTGGGGAGATGACGCAAGTTGATCCGGAATTTGGAATGCAACATGACCGCGAGGCGGTGGCGCGAGCCACCGGATTGAGCGTGGACGATTTCGATGCGGAGCTGCCGATCGAGACAGTGTCGACGGGAGTTCCCTTCACCGTGACACCGCTGAAATCTTTGTCGGGGATTCAGAAATTGAAAGTTGACCTGAACCGCGCCGCCGAATATCTGGAGAAAACTGGCGGAAAATTCCTTTACTTCGTGGCCCGTGAAACCGTGGATCCGACGGCTCGTTTGCACGCGCGGATGCTGTTTTACAATGCCGAAGATCCGGCTACGGGGTCGGCGGCGGGATGCACAGCCGCGTGGATGGTGGCTCACGGAGTGGCCGAACCCGACCAGCGCGTGCTCATCGAGCAGGGCCTTGAGATGCAGCGACCGAGCCGGATTTTTGTGCGCGCGTCACGCCAAAATAATCTCAGCGATAACCGGGTAGTTAACGTGCGCGTCGGCGGCAACGCAATCGAAGTTATGCGCGGCGAACTTTTTCTCTGACACGCGTGGCGCAAGCTACGGAAAACACAGAGACGCACTCGCTCAAGAAAAAATCAATGGCCAGAACGTCCCATTAGCAGCGGCGGCACTTTACAGTGAGCGCGCCACCCGTTAGCATTCATCTCGCTCTGACATTCTTCATATTGAGAAAAACCTCTGTCGGTTTCGCGAGCCGCGCTTGCGGCAGCGCCCGATAGATTGCGGAAGGCTGATGAAACCCAAGCGCACGATTCTGTGTGTAGATGACAACGAACAGTCTCTTTCCCACCGAAAAATCATGCTGGAAACCCGCGGCTACCGCGTGGCGAGCTTTTCCCGCGGAGAGGAAGCGCTGGCGCGCTTTAAACAAGGCGGGATCGACCTGGTAATCGCCGACATGGCGATGCCGGGACTGGACGGGCCGCAACTCATCGCCAGAATCAAGGATGTGTCGCCGCACACGCCCGCCATTCTTATCTCTAGCAAGGTCCGCATTTACAATCACGATTCGCAGGCGGATGTCTTCCTCGCCAAGGGGATGTACGCGCCTGTCGATCTGCTGGAGCGGGTTCGACTTTTGCTGGTGCGAAAGCGCGGGCCCAAGCGCATGCAGCCGCGAATTCCGGAAGTTCAGCGCCATATTGGCGTAGCCTGAGTACCATCTACAACTGGTTCTTAATCGGCTGGCACAGAGGTTGCAAGCAACGTCTCTACGAGCTGGGTTTCCGCCGCCCTTCGTGTAAGATTCTTAGCAGGCATGGCGGAAGCATTCATCGAAGCAAAAAACCTGCGGAAGACGTATCAGGTGGGCAAAATTGAAGTCGAGGCGCTGCGCGGGATTTCCTTCAGCGTGCAGCGAGGCGAGTTCGTCAGCGTGGTGGGTCCGTCGGGCAGCGGAAAGTCGACTCTCTTTTACCTTTTGGGTGGATTGACGCGGGCGGACGGGGGCAGCGTAGTGCTCGACGGCGACGACCTGGCGACGCTCTCCGATGCAGAACGAACCCGCATGCGCAAACGCAAGATCGGCTTCGTGTTTCAGAAGTTCAACTTGCTGCCCACGCTCGACGCACGCTCGAACATTGCGATTGCCCAGGAAATTTCAGGCAACGGCGAAGGGGATCCAGCGCACTTCAACCGCATCACCGACCTGCTCGGGCTGACCAAGCGCCTGGGGCATCGCCCGTCAGAACTTTCCGGAGGCGAGCAGCAGCGGGTGGCTTTGGCGCGAGCGCTCATCAACAGGCCCGCCGTCGTGCTGGCCGACGAACCAACGGGCAATCTGGATTCCAAGAATTCTGACGTAGTGCTTGGCATGTTGCGTATGTCGAATCAGGAACTCGGTCAGACCGTACTGATGATCACGCACAATCCGGAGGCGGCGAACTACGGAGACCGCATCCTTCACATGCGCGACGGGCAGATCGTGAAACCGGAAGATGATCCGCAGTGGGCGCGGCAGTAGCGGCCGGGACGTTTACTGTGGCAGGCCGATCCGGAGCACCAGGTCGGCGTAGCACGAGTCGGAGCGGAGATTGTCGAGCGCCGGATCAAGTTTGATGGTATCCAGATGACTGCCCGCGGCAGCAGCTTGCTCCTGAGCTGCGAAGGCAGTATCCTCCTCCCTCGGCCAGCATGGCGTAACTAGCGGCGGCACCATAAGTCGTAGCCTGCGGCTTCGCTCTTGGCATGTTTTCTGAGAATTCCCTTGTAGCCTGTCTTCGCGAAATCCTCTGTCAGTTCTTTGGCTCTCTGATCGTACCCGGCTCGCTGCATGGCTTTGATGTCTTCTCGATTGCCTCTTTGTAGTTCCCCATCTGCCAATGGGGGGCCCCAAGACTTGCAAAAGCCCCACCGTGCCTGGGGTCGATTTCCAGTGTTTTGTTCGACTGCTCGATGGTTTGGTCGTACTCGCGCTGGTAGTAATCGCTGTACCCGAGCACGGAGGTATACAACGGCGAGAGCGGATCAAGCTCCACCGACTTGCGACACTCCGCGAACAGCTTCCTGGGGGTCTGCCCATTTCGTCATGGAACCAACAGAACACCTGGGGGGCGTAGGGAGAACGGGAGTCAAAGTGCCAGACCTGTCCCCGTACACATCTCGTACAGCACCGCACCGAACGAAAACAAATCGGTGCGGACGTCGAGTTCCCTTCCCCGACCTTGCTCCGGCGACATGTAAGCGACGGTGCCCGGAGCACTCGATCTCGTAGATGATGCAGATGTTTGGGTGATTCAGCGGGGACGCGGCTTTGGCCTCGGGCTGAAAACAGCTGAGGGCCAGTACATCGTTGGCCAGTTCGTCGGGCAGAAACCTCAAGGCGACGTGGTGGCGGCCGAGTTTGAGGTCTTCCGCCTCGTAGACGACGCCCATCCCACCGCCTCCGATCTTGCTGAGGATACGGTAATGGGAAAATCGTCTGCCCCAAGGGTTGGTAGGGCGTGGACACTGGGTAGACATGTTAGGTGGGTGAGGGAGAGGTTCTGGATCGCCAGCTCATTCGGACTAGTCGAGTAGCATGGTCGAAGATTGCCATTGGTTGAGCCGACGCGGGAAACACTGCCGGGACGATGGTATCCTTAAATGGATTATCCCGCGATGAGGTCCTGACCTTTTCCATGTCTAGTCCAGAAACTCCGGAAACCCAACCTGCAGCCGAAAGCGCTGAATCCTTCGGCGACATTCTCTCTCAGTTCCAGAAGAGCCATTCCCGCAAGACGGAAGGCAGCAGGCAGCTGCAGGCCACGGTGATTGCGATGAACGCCGAGTCGGTGTTCTTCGATATCGGATACAAGTCGGAAGGAATTCTGCCGCTGGCGGCACTGCAAGGAGAGACGCTAAAGCCTGGGGACAAGTGCCTGGTCACGGTGAAGGGTCGCGATCTGGACGGTTACTACGAGCTCTCGCGCTTGAAGGTTGAACGGCCCATGGATTGGACGGGGCTGGAAAAGGCTTTTGCCGACAAGACGACCGTGCTGGGCACGGTGACGAGTGTGATCAAAGGCGGATTCAATGTTGACGTAGGAGTGCGGGCGTTCATGCCCGGTTCGCGCAGCGGAGTTCGCGAGGCGGCCGACATGGAAAAATTGGTGGGGCAGGAGATCCGCTGCCGCATCATCAAGCTCGACGTGACGGATGAAGATGTGGTGGTCGATCGGCGCGCGGTGGCGGAGGAGGAAGAACGTTCCGCCAAGGACAAGTTTTATTCGCAGATCAAGGAAGGCGAGACGGTAAGCGGCACGGTGCGCAGCCTTACCGATTACGGGGCCTTCGTCGACCTCGGCGGACTGGATGCGTTGCTGCACGTAAGCGACATTGCCTGGGGCCGCGTCAACAAGCCCGCGGATGTGCTGTCGGTGGGTCAGGCGGTCGAAGTGAAGGTGCTCAAAGTCACTTCGGATGCCGACAAACGGCGCATTTCGGTTGGTTTGAAACAACTGCAGCCGCATCCCTGGGACGCGGTCGCTGAAAAATTCAAGGCGGGAGATCGGGTGCGCGGCACCGTCACTCGTCTCGTCGAGTTCGGCGCGTTCGTGGAACTCGAGCCTGGCATCGAAGGGCTGATCCATATCTCCGAGATGTCATGGTCAAAGGGCAAGATCAGAAAAGCCAGCGATGTTGTGAAACAGGGCGAGACTGTCGAGGTTGTGATTCTGCAAGTTAATGCCGTGGAGCACCGCATCTCCCTCGGGCTGAAGCAGGCATTGGGTGATCCCTGGAGCGACATTGTGCAGCGCTTTCAAGTAGGTTTGGCGGTGGAAGGACCCGTAACCAATCTCACCAAGTTCGGGGCCTTTGTGCAGCTTTCGGAAGGAATCGAAGGCATGGTTCATGTGAGCGATATCAGCGCGGAAAAGCGAATTAACCAGCCGCAGGACGTGCTGCGAGTGGGGCAAGTGGTCAAGGCGCAAGTGCTCGCCATTGATTTGGAGAAACGGCAGATGCGGCTGGGAATGAAGCAACTGGTGCCGACCGGCCTTGACGAATACATTGCGGAGCACAACGAAGGCGATGTGGTAACCGGCCGGGTGATGGACGATTCCGGCGGCCAAGCGCGAGTGGAACTGGGCGAGGGCATTCATGCTTCTTGCAAGATGACCGCAGCAACTCCGGCGAGGATGAAGATCGAGGCTCCGCAGGAATCGAAGGCCGATCTTTCTGCCTTGAGTTCTATGCTGCAGGCGCGCTGGAAAAGCGGCGGCGGAGGATCCCCCAAGGCAGAGCCCAAGCGGGCCGGGCAGGTTCGCAGTTTTCGAATCGTGAATCTGGACCGGGCGGCGAAGAAGATTGAATTGGAGTTCGCGTAGTCGCGAACTTCGGCTATGACGGGTACTGCGGTGACGGTCTTTGGGAAACGCAAATGCGGTATAATTTTCCCGTCGAGCGGGAGTAACTCAGTGGTAGAGTGCGACCTTGCCAAGGTCGAAGTCGCGGGTTCAAATCCCGTCTCCCGCTCCAGATTTATTTGTTCCGAGCCTGCTCTCAGCAGATGGATTTTTTCTGGCCGCAACGCTAACGTGAGGGGAGCAGAGGCTTGGTACCCACGTGGTAAGGGAGGGCTCCGCAAAAATCCCTTTGATTCGATTGTCCTTACTGAGCTCTCTTCGGTGTTTTTCCCCTGAAGAATAGCCACACGAACCATCGAATCTTTGCTCAAATCTTGCTCAAATTTCAGGGCCAGCGACTTCCTCTCATTCGGCATCCCAAAGAATTGAGCAGGTTCAGTTCCCCGTCGCCCTGCCGCGGCGTACTTTTCCCAGACCCAAAGGAGTACTGAGCTTTCCGCCCGACGTTGGGAGCATCCTGCTGATTGACCGCGTATCCCGACTGAGCCATTTCTCAATGTGTGTCGGACGCCATTCCTCAAGTGCTTGCAGCAGGCCGCTCGTCCCAGCCGTTATTGCCGAAACCTAACTGGTACCGAAAACTCTCCGGGTCGGTTGTCGCTTGCAAACCAAACCTCCCCACTACCAGTAGCGCATTTGTCGTCTGTAAACCTGAAATGCAATTCGTAGTCTTCTTTGTCGTTTCCTCTCAGGCTAATTCGGTCTGATCTGTCCGTGGTGTTGGATTTCAGATGGAAGGTAATACTTTGAACAGGCCATTCCTCGCCCGCCATAAGGAGACGGAGGGGCGTGATCTTTATAGGCAACTGAGTGCGATTCACGACGGTCACAAGACCCCATAAGTACACGAACGGCCCTTGCGACGAATGCTGACTACCGGCGACCAGTATCGGGCCGGGAGTTCCATCGAAGTTGAAAAACAGCGGGGTAGCCTGTTCCTTCAATCGTCGCCCCGCTTCCCCCTCGTCGTCTTTGCATTTTTGTTCAGCCTTGTCCTCGGCACGTGCCACTCGCTCTTCTTTGCGCCACTTAAGTTGAAGCAGGTTGAAGAGAATGCTGACAAGAAATGCCAGACCAGTGATGACTAACCCAATCGTAGCCATGTCGCTCTCCTCACGCCGTATGGACGCACAGCCGCGTATGGAACACTCAGATTTATGCCGCTTGCTTCTGCCTCGCCCTCACCTTCGCCCAGCGTGCCCGTTAAGCGGCAGCGATCTTCCTACGGGCTGATGCCGACATGGTGCGCTTCCGAGAAGCGGAGCCTGTTGTTTTCGCTGTTGCTGCTGGCTGCGATCCCTTTCGAATCTTTGCCCATCGCCATTTTCTGGGCGATGCTGATTCGCTTGTGAGCATCGGCAAATAGAGTATGTTGTCCGTTCGATCCCGAGTTTCCCAAGTCCGCGAGCGCGGCAGTAAATCGTTGGACTTTCTGTTGTGCTCTTAAGAGTTCTTTCTTCCACTGCCCTGCCTAAATTTCCCATTGGTTCCCCCTCGGCACAGGATTGTAACGAACAAGGGCTAGCGGCCCTGTGACGGGTCAGGTGAGTAACGGGGAGCGGGTGATAAGAAGAGGAATACGGAGCGATAGCTACTCGGCTTTGCCGTAGGTGCCTTCTTCAATGCCGATCGAGGCCCAGATGAACCCCTGTACGTCGATCCGGGAATGCGGCGTCAATTTTCGACTCTGCAACTCCAAATCCACGCGATCAGCCAATTCCTGAAGTTTGGAATATGTGAGCCAATTCGGTTCCGTCTTGTAGTTCAACGAAACCTTGAGCGATTCGGCCATGCATTTCATAACAGTAGGCTTCATGAACATCCATTTGCCATCACTCGCAAGGAACTGGTAGCACGTTGCCACGGTCCATTTGCTCGCGCCGATTTCCGAGAGAAGGCTGCAAAAGGTCGTGAAACGTCCCTCCATTTCAGTGGAGCCATACAGCAGGTTGTAAAGTGCATTCGCAAAACGCTCATGATTCGTTACGTTGTCAAGGGCACCAGCGAATTTTACCTTCTCGATCCGGAAAACAAGATTGGTGCTCCGCAAGACGTGCTTCGCAATCTCACAGACCTCCGTGTAATGACCGTCACGAAGCAAGTTCTCAAACGCTTCCTTGCCTAGCTTGTCCTTCAGCACACCCGCCGCGTCTTCCTTGTACCTACGTTCGGCATCGTGGAAGTCCCGCCCCTCAAACCCGTCAGGGAAACGGCGGATGAAGCAGCTAACCAAGTGGTCGAAATCCAACGGAGGTCGGCGAGGTGGGCGCTCCACGCGCGACATGCCCGTGGCGCGAGTGAACTTGAACGCCGGGCTGGGTCCAGCCGATGGCTTCAATTCTGTCGATTTTAGAATTGTTCTCCGGCCGTGGTTCAGAAAATCAATGTCGAGTTTGTCCTCTCGAATCTCGTTGACTTGCCCTATGCCGAACTTCGAGTGTTCAATCCAATTTGTGGGCTTCCACTTTATCAAAGTTTTGCTTTCGAGGGTCGCATTCAAAGCTTCAACAAATTCGACTATGGACGAAGGTTCCGACCAACGTCCTGAAGTCAGAAAAACTACCCAGCCGTTTCTGATGGTACTGCCTTTTCGTTCTTCGATGATATGCCGCAAGCAAACTGCAATTCTGTCCAGAATTGCACACTCTTCGAATCGACAATAGCGCCCCGTCACCATCGGAGAAGGGAGCAAATGCGGCTGAACGGGCCTTTGCGTTCGTGTGGCTGGCTTTTTCCCTTTGGCTCCCGTTGCTTTTCATCCGTGGCTCGCACGGTTTTGCGCACGTGGACCCAACACTTCCCCCATCTTGTACTTCCAGCGTGAACCATCAGCCCATTTACCTGCCTGCGACCCGCTTGAATGACATAGGCCTTACCCGAGGCAGTGTCACTCACCTTTAACCATCGGTGTATTGTCTGTCTGCACCGGGTGCGGATTCCGCCAAGCAATTGCCATCCACATAAAACCCCATCCGTTCGTGACGATGGCGCAGTCGAGGAAGAACGGCTGTTCAGAATTGCTCAACTTGAGCTTGTAGCCTGAATTGCGATTCTCACGCCGGAACAGTCAAGCAGTTGCGCCGCCGCATTCTGCCCGTCGCGGACATGGAAGCAACCCCTCCAATAAGGTTTCTCTTCGCACTGGGGGCAGCATGGAAGTATGGAATGTCAACCGGAATGATTGTCCCGAGGGCCTATGCAGTGCTCTGCCATGCGATGCGCGGAAATGAATGCCGGTTCCCACTTGATCCGCGTCCCGCACTGGGAGCAGTGCATGTGCTTGTCTCCATATTCGACGCAGGCGGTCATCAGGAATAGAGCTTTGTCCGCGACAAACGTATCAACGCTGAGGTGATGTGGTGTTTGCAGTCTGTGGCAGTCTGTATTCACCTTTCACGTGCCGAACCGTCGTAAGACTCTGCAGGGCGGGGAGTGCGGTGGGGAGGCGACTTAGTCGGCCATAGATGCACTGCCGAGGCCCTGCATTGGCGAACCCAAAGTGTGCACCGAGGGGCGATATTGGCTCGCCCTGAAATGGAACGAAGGGCACCCACTGGCCAAATCAAAAGGAGGGTAACGCCGGAACGGCCGTGCCGCTGTTCACAATTGCTCATCCACCAGAAAAAAGGACTCAACTCGAAGCCCTTCACGCAGACTTTTTTCACCCCCCTAATCTCTGGCGCTGCATCCTATCCGGCATGAAGACAAGGACAAGCGTGGTACCTTTCCCAGCTCGAAAACGAGGCAGCGTGTCCGCACCTAGGAAGCATCAACACGATTGGTACAAGAGCTTGGCGGGCGGTTTTCGCTGCGTGTGCGAAGTGTGGCGCTGCGAGGCTGACGAGGGAAGCAAACAGTGCGACAGTGCTGCCGAGCAAGGTCGCAAATATTGCCTAGCTCATCTGGCATTCAAGCCGCAGTGATTCCTCCTCAAAGAGAAAAGCCTGCCGCGTACTCGCAGCATTCTCCGTCGGCCTACGCCGCCTTCTGCCCAGCCTTCAACGTCGCCCACCTCGCTCTTTGCGCAGCCGCGATCCTCTTGCGCCCGGCGGCCGAAATGGTGTGCCTTACAGGAGCCGAGCCAGTTGTTTTCGCTACAGTCCCGGGTCCCTTCCGAACCTTCGCCCATCTCGCCTTTTGCGCCCTCGCCATTTTCCGTCGTGAAGCTGCCGAGATAATTCGGGTTGCTTGGTTTCCGTTCCGGGATGTTCCGGAACCATTTAGCGACTCGATCACGGAAATCGCCTGGCCTAACTTCTCTACGTGCAACTGCGCTTCTCGCTGCTCCGCACGAAGCTGCTGAAGCGCATTGGTTAGATTTGCCATAATCCCCCCTGAAGATTGACAGCGACTCTGATTGTATAACTTAAGTATAACCAACGCTTGGTCGCAACAGCGGACATCAGCCAGAGCACTACTGTGGGTGGAGCACATCATTGCATCCGCCCATTTGATCACGGAGTAGCCGACATGAGCTTAGACGACCATCGCCAATCACTCACCGCAGCCTATCCGCCTGCGGGACTCCCACTCGCCCTGGCTGGGCTGTGGTGGGATGCGAAGGGCGATGGGACGCAGGCTCGCGAATCGGCTCAGCAGGACGAAGGCCCCGAGGATTCGTGGGTGCACGCCTATTTGCATAGGAAGGAAGACGATCAGGGCAACGCAGCCTACTGGTACAGTCGGGCGGCGAAGCCTGTTTGCCGAGAGCCACTGGATGCGGAATGGCATAGTCGCCAAGAGTTCCTATTGATGCGCGACGATTCCAGACAGAGCCCGTTGCATATCGATTCGATTGTGAAGCAGAAGAAGAGGCGCTGGAGAGACGGTCCGGTTCGGAACGTCTAGCCTACGGCGTGGGCTCGTTGGCAGGAAGTTTTCCCCTTCGTGCTAGTTCACTTAGCGCTCCTGATCGCGTGGCTGCTGGTAAATAGCGGCAAAGATTCCCAAGGCATAGCCTTTCGGGCCTGACCCGTTACCCGTTTTCGTTACTAAGGAGTGACTGTTGCCGTGGAGGCGGTCATTCTTTCCAGCTTCATCGGTATGCGTCAGAGCCGGATGATGTGCCGAGGGATGCGTCGGGACCACCTGAATCTGCAAGTTGACTTGTCAGCCGAGAAGGAAGTTACGAAGTTGCTGCAAGAAGATCAATTGGTCCAGCATTTATTGTGACGTGCCCGGATTGCAAGCATTTGTTCGTTACAGTCCTTCCGTATGGTCTGGAGATCGCCCACCAGTTTCATGTATGCGCCATGCGGTAAGTTAGGGTGCGGATATAGTAATTGAGCAGCGGCAGCGTGCTCGCTGGCGCAAGACGCCTCATAAACCGCAAGGAGCCGATATTCTTCATCATCTCGCGGGAGTCTCATGTCTAGCGTCACTGGTTACATGATATGCGCGCAACTAATGACCGCGAACGCACTTTAGGACATGACCGACAGCGGTATTCTCCCTCTAAAAAAAGCATCCGAGCAGCATTGAGCAGCATAGACCAGACTTTAGTACTGCCGAGAGCAGACATTAACTTAATATGAGTCTCGCGCCAAAGGAGACCGACGTGCGCCGTCGATACCGATATCTTAGTTCTCTTCTTCTGACTGCTTCCTTAGACAGCCTAACAAAAACCTATTCCGCACCAGTCGCAGGATCCGAAAGCTGGTCCCAGCAATGCCAGGATGTTCAGTCCATGAGCACTGATCAGATCGGGGGACCAAAGATGGTTCACGCGGGCTGCTGGTCTCACTATCTGGAGACCTGCCGGATGGCAATCGTGAGAACTGGACGAACTGAGAAGATTGTCGGGATATTTTTGTAAGGCCTGCAACTACGTGCTTACCCTGTGGGACAAGCTCACGCGCTTCCTGGAATATCCGGAACTGGAGGAGCAACAACCTGGCGGAGAACTCGATGCGTCCCGTAGCTCTTGGTCGAAGGAATAGGATCCATATAGGAAGCTCGCAGGCGGGACCGAAGATTGCAGCGATTCTTTCGGTGGTGGAAAGCTGCCGCCGATTGAGGCCTCCATTGCGCGATTTTCTGGCCACAGTTCTTCCCGGGCTCGCGGATCTCCCGATCCAGCACCTACCGAGTCTTACTCCCGCTGCGTGGATCGGCCAGCATCCAGATCCACGATCGCCCTCTGCGCTATGATGAAAGCCTTCGAAGACCTATGCCTAGTCGGAGGATTAGAAAACAGTCGGTACCTCCGCCCAAGCTCGTAGGTATTCTGACATGTTTTTTCTTCTCCGGAGCGGCGGGCCTCATCTACCAAGTCGCATGGGCCAAGGCCCTCGCGTTGATCTTTGGTCATACGACTTATGCGGTTGCCACAGTGCTCGCTGTCTTCATGGCTGGACTTGCAGCGGGCAGTGCATATCTCGGCACGTGGGGCGGGCAGCATGCGCGACCTGTCGCGTTATATGCACGGATAGAATTTCTGGTTGCTATAACCGCTACCCTATCCCTTGCCGGACTTGCCGCAGTACGCACCCTCTATGTGACAGCGTATCCGGCCGCTGGTGGCTCGCAGCCGCTTCTCCTTGCGCTGAGATTCCTGGGTACCACTCTCGTTCTGTTCATTCCAACCTTCTTAATGGGAGGCACATTTCCCGTTCTTGTTTCCAGTGTCGCGAGAGATTCCGCCCAAATCGGTATCCGAGTCAGCCAGTTGTATTGGGTAAACACTCTGGGCGCGGTTGCCGGGACACTGATCTCTGGATTTGTTCTGCTCCCTGCTTCTGGGTTGCGTCTGACGATCGTCTGTGGTGCCGCCATCAACGCGCTCGCTGGCCTGATCGCCATCCGACTGGCGAAAGAGACGGGGATTGCGGCGGGCGTCGCGCCCTCAAGGGCAACCTCGGCCGACCAGGAGTCCCAAAATAGTACATCACATTTCCTGCTCTTCCTGTTTGCTATCGTGGGCTGCACCGCCTTTGCCTACGAGATTGCGTGGACTCGGTTGCTCGCAATCACACTTGGCAGTTCTACCTACGCATTCACGCTGATGCTGGCGACGTTCCTGGCCGGCACAGTCATAGGCAGCGTATTGTTTCAACGTTTTGTTGCCATCTCGGCACGAGTCTCCATTGCAACGCTCTCTCGAACGCAACTTGGATTAGGAACAGCCGCAGTTCTTTCTTTGATCCTCTTTCGTTGGATTCCGGCGCTCATTCCACTTTTGCTGCGAACGACCGATCAGACATTCGGCGGCCTGGTTCTAACGCAGTCTGTCACGAGTGCTATAACGTTGATTCCGCTGGCAACGATCTTCGGCTTCAACTTCCCATTGTTTCTCGTTCTGCTGAGCCGCGGTGCGGATGGTGGAAGCAGCAATGCTGCGGCGATTGGCAGGGCTTATGCCGCAAACACGCTGGGTGCGATTGTTGGGTCGGTGATAACCGGGTTCTGGCTCGTTCCGTTGGTGGGCAGCTTTCGGGTGATTGCGGCCGCCGCGGCGGTAAATGTGCTGCTGGCGTTGATCCTCGACTTGCGTCAACAACGGCGTGTTCTGCCTCTGTCACTCGATTTGGCTTGCCTCGTGATCGCCTTCGTGGTTGCGTCGTCGACTCTCTTCTACAACCAGTCACTCCTTTCCTTCTCGGCAGCACTGTACGGGAACTCCTACGGCGGGCGCCTGACTCTCGATGAGATCGCTGCAACGAAAGATCTAGTTTTTGCGGCGGAGGGAATAAACGACTCGATAGCTGTCGTCCGTACTGATAACAACGTCGCCCTCCGCGTGAACGGCAAAGTTGACGCCTCAACGGATGATGCTCGAACGCAACTTCTGTTAGCACACCTAGGAGCGACTTTCCATTCCGCGCCAAGCAGAGTGCTCGTCATAGGTTTCGGGAGCGGCATGACGGCCTCCGCGGTGGCACTCTATCCAGATGTCGCGAAGATTGATTGCGTTGAAATTGAGCCCGCTGTGATCCGCGCGGCACCATATCTCGAGAGCCTTAACCGGAACGTGTTGAAGGATGCTCGTCTCCACATCATTGTCGATGATGCGCGAAATTTCTTGCTAACTACACGGGAGAAGTACGACTTAATCATTTCCGAACCGTCAAATCCATGGATCGCCGGAATTGCGACCCTGTTCACGGATGAGTTCTACGCCGCCGCCCGCGCTCGTCTCGCACCGGGTGGGTTATTTGTCCAATGGGTGCAAGCATACTCGATTGCACCCGCTGACCTACGCATGATTGCCGCGAGTTTTGCGCCACACTTTTCCGACGTTACTCTCTGGCGCGCTGGGGAAACAGACCTCCTGCTCCTGGGCCGGATCGATGCGACTCCCTTCCAGTTTAGCCATCTTCGCTCGCTCTGGGAGAACAAGGCTCTCCGCGCCGACTTTGAATCCATCGATGTCCAGCAGCCCGAGGGACTCGCCGCCTACTTCTTATTGGACGACAGCGCGGTACGGAAACTAGCGGAAGGCAGCACCTTAAATACTGACGACCGCACTCTGCTCGAATACCACGCCCCTCAAAATCTCCTTGAACGCGGCATGATCGATGCCGACCAGGAGCTCATTGCAGAGCTCCGCTCCGGTCCGCTTCCAGAAAAACTAGAGCCCTCAGACATTCAACGCGCGCTGGAAGCGGGTGTGGCCACTGCGCTCGACCTCAATGATGCCGCTAATGCCAAGAGGTTCTTGGGAGCCCTTGAGTCTCAACCCGAGTCGGCCAGCCGTTACATCGCTCAGGGCCGTCTCGAACTAATTGAGGGTGCCCTCCCGAATGCTAAGGTATCTCTTGAAGCAGCTCTTCGGTTGGATACAGATTCGCTCGATGCAATGCACTGGCTGGCCATCGCCGAGCATCGCAGCGGGGAGGATGATTTTGCGCGGTTACGAGTTCGCGAGATTCTCAAGCGAAACCCTCGTTTCTTGCCAGCGATTGACGATGAGATGCAGTTTGCTGTAGATCGAAGGGACTTTCGGACAGCGGTTTCGGCCCAGTTGACCAGGGTTGCGGTGATGCGCGATCCACCGGCTTCCGAGTACTGTCGATTGGGACTAATATGGCTCAGCATGTCCAATCTCGCGGAAGCGGAGTCAGCTCTGCTCAAAGGAATCCTGAAGGACCCTTACAGTTATGCGTGCCACGTCGGCCTTGGTCAATTGTATTGGCGAAGCGGCCGGCTCCCTCAAGCGCGCGACAACTACGAGTGGGTCGTGCGATTCTTCCCGGATACTGATGTAAACACTTTCACGTCTTTGGCAGTGGTATACAACGCTCTCGGTGATAAGAAGACTGCACTATCAATTCTGCGTAAGGGAAGTCGCCTTTTCCCGGACAACGGAGAATTGCGGAAAGCGGATAGTCTCCTCGTCCAGTGAGTTCCTCGTCAACCATGTACTTCCCCTGACGTTTACTGAGCACTCCTCTGCTTCCAGATGCCTTGTGGAATCTGATTCAACCGCTGCTGCCACCCTCACCGCGCAGACCCAAGGGAGGCACACCTCGTTTGCCAGACCGTGCTTGTCTCATGGGAATTCTGTTCGTCCTTTGCAGCGGAATACCATGGGAGATGCTGCCGCAGGAACTGGGCTGCGGTTCGGGCATGAGCTGCTGGCGAAGGATACGTGACTGGCAAGAGGCATCTGGCAACTGATCCACTTCTCGTTGCTGGACTGGCAGGCACGCTACGGGGAGATTGATTGGTCGCTGGACGTCGTGGACGGCAGTTCGATCCGGGCAGCTTTTGGGGGCGGCAGACGGGACCGAACCCTACCGACCGGCCACGCTGGGCAGCAAACGTCATCTGATCTGCGACGCACGGGGAGTTCCTCTCGCCATTCAACTGACCGGAGCCAATCGTAACGACTCGCAGCAAGCGCTCGCACTGGTTGATGCCATCCCAAGCTTGCAGGGAGAGCGAGGACGACCACGCCATCGTCCTGATTGCGTAATGGGCGACCGTGGCTATGACGCTGAGTCAATCCGGCAGGGTTCTGCGCGAAAGACGCATCATCCCTCTTCTTACGAAGCGCAACACCGAGCATGGCAGCGGATTGAGGCGATGGCGATGGGTGGTCGAACGGACTTTCGTTTGGCTGAATCAATTCCGGCGACTGCGGGTGCGCTACGAAAAGCGCACGGACATTCACGAGGCATTCTTGTCCTTGGGGTGTGCTCTGATCTGCTGGAGCTTCCTGCGAGCCGATTGGGTGGCGAGTTGAAACTCAGCATTGTCCCTCGTTGACTTGGTCTTCCTCACATCCCTAACATTGCAACCTGAGTCCTGCGACGACGCATGACTAACCAGACCATTTCGCACTACCGCATCATCGAGAAACTCGGGGGCGGCGGCATGGGCGTGGTGTACAAGGCTGAGGACACGGAGCCAAGCCCTTCTCGTCGCGCTCTGCCGTGCAAACGCATCGTTTGGTCTTGGAGCGTCCATTATCTCCTCTCTGCGGCCGCTGCCATAATGACTGAAGGTCGCTCGCGGCAACCTTCTAATTCAAGGGCGGGACGCTTCTCGTTTCAATTAGTAGGATAGTCCGGCGGGTGAGCAGGACTGGGGCGGAGGGAACTGGCAGGCAATTTAAGTCCTCCGGCCGTAATTGCAGATATCTCTGACCGGACATTTGGGGCAACACGGCTTTGAACGCTTGCAAAGTTCCTGACCATGTTGTCTTAGCAACTGGTGTGTTCGGATGAGCGAATCGTAGTCCTTGGGTAGTTGCCCACGTATCGCATCCTGAATCGAACGATAAGTTGCCGAATAATTTTTCTGCTCATCAGCGAAACCCACTCGACATAACACCCGCAAGCCATTCGATTCGAGTGCCATTAGCGGGTAGGAACGAGTGAGCAAGAGAATCTTCTCCGCACCCGGATCACCGATGCTTGGAAATCTCTTCAAAGCCTTCTTCGCTTGTGGCAATGGCTTGCGGAGCACGGAACCGAGGTCTGACTGGAATTCCTCGTGAGCGATTTTGGCAATTGTGAGCAGTTTTTCCGCGCTCACGTCAGGAAGTATGCCAGCTTTGCCGATTGTTGCTAGAGCAGAGTGCTGAGCACCAAGAATCTGTTCGGGGCGTGTTCCGATGGTTCGTTTGAGAATGACGAACGCTTCGGCTCGACGCTTGTCGTTCGCCAGATACGCGATGTTCTCCCAAATGATTAGCTCCAGTGGGTCAGTCGAGGGCGGCGGCCCAGGAGCACCATAGTGTTGCAGGAGTTTATCCACCAGCTTAGAAAGCGCACTGGTTGCCATCCGCCCCCATTTCTCTTGGCTCTGGACTGCACTCCAGATTGTATGATTTTGTCATGACGACCAATCAGCAAAATCGCACGGTCGCGGTCTTTGGAGATGCCGCTTCGAATTGACATCCCCGCCTTTCTGTTAGATATTGTGACGAATGGACGCGGAGCAGACTATTGCCGAAATCGAGTGCCTTAAGCGCATCTTCGCGGTGCCGGATACTAGACCGCTGAGTCCGAGCGACCTCGCGGCTGCGAATCGAAGACACGACGAAATGCTCGCGCACAGCCCGTGGTTTCGCCTTTGGCAACAGTACGGGGTTTGCTGCCGATCTGAAGCTGACGCCGGGCTACGGCTTAGGGTCTAATGCCACATTCCCGTCGAGTGCCAGTATCAGCAAAACACTTCGCATACCAATCCGAATGCGGCGACCAGCCGCCACACTTGAGGGACGGTGTATAACTTCATCGTTTCCCAACCGTTTCTTTCTTCAACTGCTCGATCTGCTCCAGATGATTCGGCCCGTGTTTGGCCATCATCCTCACGTAGTCCGCAACAGTGACCCGATGGTCCAATTCGGGATGGCGTGCGGATTTTTGCAAGCCTTCCGCATTCAGCCGCCGCAGCAAACCTACGTTGGCGTGGCGGTTGAGTCCGTAGAGAGCGATCAACTCCGGGGGTGAGGATTCCAGATACCCCAGATTCTTCGCCCAAGCGTCCTGATCAATTGGCGCAATCACCGGGTCTTTGTCAGCGAGCATTTGCCGAATACGGTAGGCATACAGGATTTCCATATCAGCAAGATGCCCAAGAATCTCTAAAATGCACCATTTGTCCGGGGACGGCTTATAGCGCAACGTTTTCTCCGGCAGGCCCAACACGGCGGCAGCAATTTGTTTGGGGCTCTTCTCGGCGGCATCGAGATGGTTTTTCAGTTCGGCTTCGGTCACGAACGCCTCACTTGGTAATCGGGCAATCGTAATTCGAGTAAATTGTACAGCGCGATGCGTGCGCGGAGCCAACGGTCGAAGCGGTGCTCGGGGGAGTGTAAACCGAAAGTTCTGTTAAATCCAACGTGGCGACACGGGCGGGGGACTGTGCGATTTCATCAGCGGTGCGTAGGCGCATGGACTGCGTTCTTTTCAAGGGGGATGCCCTCACAACGACCTCGAAAGGTGAGCTACACAGCGTCAATGGGTTCAGATGGAGTTCCGACGGGCCGGCTGTAGGCGGAGGATTTGCACGCATTCCGCCATGGCAATGCAACGATCATGGACGGACTGAATGCTCCGATGCGTGGGCGTCAGGATCGCCTCGGTCACGAGAAAGCCGAGACCATTCTCGGCTATACTCATGCAATTGGTGGAGATGATCGAAGAGTTGCCGACGAAATCGGCGAGATTCTTTGCCCGACTTTGCCCAAATGGCCTGAGGTTGAAGCACCTAAGCAGTTGCCAGTACAATGAGATAGCGTTGAAGGTTTTTGCTGAGGAAGAGGGCGCGGTACCCAAGTGGTAAGGGAGAGGTCTGCAAAACCTTTATGCGTCGGTTCGATTCCGACCCGCGCCTCCAAACTTTTCTTGTAGTTGGTTGAATCCGGTGCAGTTGATTCTTTTTCCTTCCTTCCCTCTCGATTGGCCCCAATTAGGCGAAAATGGGCCACTTTCGACCTCAAAGGTGGACAAAACGTGCCCAAGAGTTTGATGTTCAATTGGGCGTGCCTTCCGGGGCCTTGTTTCCCTCCCGGCCAGCTCCAAGAATCTCGTCGTACCGCATCATGGCATCACGCTTGTGCTCGGCAGTGAATCGAACTGTGTCCGAGAATAGCGGCCAAGGTAGCAAGATCAATGCTCGCTTGGGCCAGTCTGGTCGCAAGTATGCCGGAAATCGTAAAGCACGAACCTCAAGGACACGCCGTGTCAGGCGCATTCCCAGATTCCGCTTTGACCGAAATATCCAAGGCGAGTTGCCTTCCAACCGCCTTGCTAAAATTCGACGGCTTTCGCTCGTGAGATCGAGTGTCCTTCGCGCAGCTGCTGACGGATCGGTTCGAGAGACGCGTCGGGCCCTTTGGGAGTGACAACACCTTTATTTTTGGTTCCCACAGGACATACCTTCATTACTGGATAATCGTATGGTCCGTCTCATTGGCAAACTGGAAATCCAGACTGGAGGTGCGCTAAGATGTGGTTACTTTGGCCCGCCGCCTGACATAAATACATATCATCCAGTGCGCCATCTCGTCGAACTCAGAAGGTCGAAGGATAAGAAGAAAATGAGAACGAGCAAAAGGGGGCGCATTGGCCCTACCGTCCTTATTTGGCTTGTCGCGTTATGTTTCTTCTCAGTTCCAGCGGCAGCCCGAAAGCGATCTCAGCTATTGCATAAGCATGTTCGCCCTGCCGTTACCAACGGCCAAGCCGCACGTGTCGGTCCGATGTCAAAGAGTCAACGCATGAGGCTTGCGATCATTTTGCCACTCCGCAATCAAGGCGAACTGGCGAACTTGTTGAGACGGCTTTATGACCCATCCAGCCCCGATTACCGGCATTTTCTTACTGTGGCTCAGTTCACGCAACAGTTTGGCCCTACGAAGCAGGATTACCAGGCTGTGGTGAAGTTCGCCAGATCTCAGGGTTTTAGCGTGACCAATACACCTGCGAATCGCCTGCTGGTGCATATTAATGGCACAGTGTCACAGATCAACAAGGCTTTCCATGTGGCGATGACGACCTATCGCCATCCAACGGAGAACCGTACTTTCTATTCCCCGGACCGTGAGCCCGCACTCGACCTGAGCGTCCCGGTGACGCACATTGCGGGGCTGAGCAATTTCTCCTTACCGCGTCCGAAGTTCAAAAGGGCCCCCGCGAGCTTTCGCCGCAACAGCACTGGCTCAGGGCCGAGTGGTGCTTATCTCGGTAGCGACATCCGCGCAGCCTACTACGGCGGCTCCGCTCTCACGGGCAGTGGCCAGGCAGTGGGGCTGTTGGAGTTCGACGGCTACAACGTGAGCGATGTAACCGCGAGCTTTGCAGGACAGCCCAATAGCGTTCCCATTCAGAACGTGCTGCTCGACGGCGCCAGCGCCGGCTCAGACGGCGATGATGGAGAACAAGTTCTGGATATCGTGCAGGCGGCGTCCATGGCTCCCGGGCTGAGCCAAATTCGCGTCTATATCGCTCCAGGCACTTCGCAAATTGGTGTCGGCGACGTTGACATATTCAATGAAATGGCAACCGACAATATCGCCAAACAACTCAGCTGCTCGTGGGGATGGAATCCGGACGATAGTTCGCAGCTCGACCCCATATTCCAGGAATTTGCCGCACAGGGTCAGAATCTTTTCGTTGCTTCTGGAGACGCAGGAGCGTACACGGGATCGAACTCTACCGACAGTAGCTATCCGGCGGAATCCGTGTACGTTGTGGCCGTGGGCGGAACAGACTTGACCACAAATGGAGCGGGCGGCCCTTGGCAATCGGAAACGGCGTGGCTCGACAGCAGCGGCGGCCCTGCCGACGATGGCTTCGCGATTCCGAGTTGGCAGGCCGGCATTGCGAATTCCTCAAATCAGGCTTCCACGACCATACGCAATGTTCCGGACGTGGCGGCAGAAGCAAATACCGATAATTATCTCTGCGACCAAGGATCCTGTACAGGAGACTATGGCGGCACCAGCTTCGCCGCGCCGCGATGGGCCGGCTTTCTTGCGCTCGTCAATCAGCAAGTAGTGGCCAGCGGGACCTCAACTCTAGGGTTCATTAATCCAACCATCTACTCGATTGGTCAAGGTTCCAGCTACAACAACGATTTCCACGACATTACCAGCGGAAATAACAATAACGGCCAAGGGCTATCGTACAATGCCGTGGTTGGCTATGACTTGGTAACCGGATGGGGAAGCCCGAACGGACAGAATCTGATCAATACCCTAACTGGATCTTCGTCCTCAGCTTCACCCTAACTAAGGCGTCGCCATCAAGTTATCCAACCCCGACGCCCGGCGTTTTAGCGAATCGTTTGAAATGCACGTCCACGCTTCCTGTGCAGATCACCCGGAGGGGTTTTGAGCGTTATCTGGTCACAACAGCCCGTTACAATAGCCCGGGTTGCCCGGATGCGGATCGCACCGAAACCGCTGATCCGGTCCCGCGTCCCGCACCCGGACCTTGCTAGGCCAACGCGACCGAGAGTATCGTGTTGCTCACGAATGTCGCTGGTGGTTCCGTATGCCCACGCGGTTATCTCTGACCTCTGTTTCCTGCACCGTTCTATTAGCCGTCGCGATCCCCTCCATACGCGCTTCCGCCCAAAGCTTTTTTATGACGCCCATTCCGAACGCGCCGTTCAGCGGCGTCGTCAATATTGAGCGAACCATGGTTCGCAAGGATGGTTCCGTCATGCAGTTCAAGTCCACTCGGGAGGTTGCCCGCGATACACGAGGCCGCATTCACAACGAGTTGAGGGCGCTCATCCCTGTCTCCAGCACCGACACGCCTCAACTTCTGAACATCCATTTATCCTTTTTGGGCCGTAAAACCACTCCGTTCAGGGAGTGGATATAAGGCTTGCCTTTTTGTTGAAGCTACAGCAAAATCTAACCTTAGCTGGATCTGACGACCCTCGCGGTCGGCTGT
>Ga0182018_10001300_pt1 | contig 28816 bp, 28 predicted proteins | sample 812P2MmetaG_FD_120490 | JGI IMG/M metagenome (GOLD analysis project Ga0182018, IMG submission 120490) | Permafrost microbial communities from Stordalen Mire, Sweden - 812P2M metaG | ecosystem: Environmental > Terrestrial > Soil > Wetlands > Permafrost | place: Sweden: Stordalen | collected...
CCACCGCGATTGCCGCCGTATCGAAAAACCGCAGATCGAAGTTCGCCAGTTCGCCGTCGCACACCGCCTGCAACGCGGGCAACAAATCGGAGCGCAGACGCATCATCAAAATCTGGCATTCGGGGTCGCCGAACCGGGCGTTGAACTCGATCAGTTTCGGGCCGTCTTTGGTCAGCATCAGCCCGGCGAACAACACGCCGCGAAAAGGTGAGCCGCGCGCCTCCATTTCCGCCAGCGCCGGAATGATGATGCGATCGAACGCGGCCCGCTCCGCCGACGGAGGGAATGACGGCACCGGCGCATAGGCCCCCATTCCGCCGGTGTTCGGGCCGGTATCGCCGTCGCCTACCCGCTTGTGGTCCTGCGCCGAGCCCAGCAGCAGCGCCGACTTCCCGTCGCACAGTGCGAAAAGCGAGACTTCCTCACCAATCAGGCATTCCTCGATCACCACCGCCGCGCCGGATTCGCCGAACACACGCTGTTCCATGATCGAGTCGATCGCGATCAGTGCCTCGGCTTCGGTCGCGGCCACCACGACGCCTTTTCCCGCGGCGAGGCCATCGGCCTTGACCACGATCGGCGTGCCGCGGCGGCGGACGAATTCGCGAGCGGCTTCGGCGTCCTCGAACCGTTCCCATTTCGCGGTCGGGATGCCGGCGGCGTCAGCGATTTCCTTGGTGAACGTCTTGCTGCCTTCCAGTTGGGCCGCCGTCATACTGGGGCCGCAACAGGCGATCCCGGCGGCCTCCATCGCGTCGGTGATGCCGGCGACCAGCGGAGCCTCCGGGCCGGGAACCACCAGATCGATTCGCTTGTCCTTGGCGAAAGAGACCAGCGCGGGAAAATCCATCATGCCGATGGGCACGCACTCCGCCACCGCCGCGATTCCCGGATTGCCCGGTGCGCACCATAATTTTTCCAGCAATGGACTGGCGGCGATGGCCCAGCAGAGAGCGTGCTCGCGGCCGCCCGACCCGATGACCAAGACTCGCATCGCTCGCCCCCTGGTTCCGCCGTGGCGCCGTGTAGCATAGGATTCGCGCCATGGACGACCCGTCACCCGCCACCCGCGTCACCAACCTGCCGGAGTTCACCGTTTCGGAAATCTCCGGTGCGATCAAACGCACGCTGGAAGGCGAATTCGGCCGTGTGCGCGTGCGCGGCGAAATCACCGAGATGAAGCGGTATCCGTCCGGCCATATTTATTTTTCGCTGAAGGACGAGGGCGCCAAACTTTCCGGCATCGTCTGGAAGAATTCCGTCTCCCGACTGGGCCTGGTGCCGGAGAACGGGGTCGAGGTGATCGCCACCGGCCGCATTTCGGCGTACGGCGAGCGGTCGTCGTACCAACTCATCGTCGAGCGGATGGAATATGCCGGCGCGGGTGCGTTGCTGGCGCGCATCGAGATGTTGCGCTTGCGGCTGGCCACTGAGGGGTTGTTCGACGCGGATCGCAAACGTCCGCTGCCGGTGTTGCCGCGGGTGATCGGCGTGGTGACCAGCGAGCGTGGCGCGGTGATCCAGGACATTCGCACCACGATTTTACGACGATTCCCGCGCAACCTGCTGGTTTGGCCGGTCGCCGTGCAGGGCGAGGGTGCCGCGGAACAAATCGCCGCCGCGATCGCGGGTTTCGATGCGTTGCCGGTGGATGGACTGGTGCCGCGGCCGGATGTGCTGATCGTCGCTCGTGGTGGCGGCAGCCTGGAAGACCTGATGGCGTTCAATGAGGAGATTGTGCTGCGCGCCGCCGCCGCCTGCCGCATTCCGTTGATCTCGGCGGTGGGGCACGAGACGGACACGACCCTGATCGACTTCGTTTCCGACCGCCGGGCACCGACACCGACGGCGGCGGCGGAGATGGCGATTCCGGCTCGGGCCGATCTGCTGGCTGATCTGGCGCAAAAGGCGGCTCGGCTGGCGGGGGCATTGGCGCACGTGACGCGCGAGCGGCGCTTGCGGTTGATCCGGGCGGAGCGGGACCTGCCCGATCTGCCCTCGCTGTTGGGCACCGCGCGGCAGCGGCTGGACGACCGAGGCGACCGGCTGAGCATGGCTTTGCCGAACCTGCTGGAGCGACGGCGTGCGGTGTTGGCGTCGTTTGGCGGCCGGTTGCCGGACTTGCCCGCGATGATCGCGGCGGCACGCGAGCGGGTCCGCGACCGAGGCGGACGGTTGCTGCTGGCGCTGCCCAATCTTGTCACGATACGCCGCCACGCACTTGGTTTGGCGGAGCAACGATTACTGTCCGGTCTGCGGCATGCGGTTGGGTCCGTGCATCAGCGCGCTGGGCGTGTGTTGGGCCGGTTGACCGACGGGGTACCGCGGGCCGCGTTGCGGGAGGCGAGGGCTCGGTTGAATGGTGCGGCTGCGCATCTGGAATCGGTTTCGCCTTTGGCGGTGCTGGCAAGAGGTTATGCTCTCGTAACAAGCCCGGCCGGCGTGCCAATTACCCAGGCCGCGTCGGTCAAACCTGGTGCGCGGATGCGATTGCGGTTCGCGGACGGAGAAATTGGAGCAACCGCCGATGGCGGCAAGCCCGCCGACCGGCAGGGCTTGCTGCCCTTGTAACACCAGCGATCCAAACGCCTGAGCCATCGCGACACGCCTCCGCGTCGTGGCCGGCCTCAACCCGTCGTCATCCCCCGACTTGATCGGGGGATCAATCGCCGCACGGTGCTGGTACAGATCCCCCGATCAAGTCGGGGGATGACGTATGAGGGGATGGTCATCCCGGCCGCTGATTGAACGGATAGTACGGCGGAAATTCCCCGACGGCGGTCATGTCGACCTCGACCATCGTCAGGCCCGTGATCGCCAGTGCTTTCGCCACTGTCGCGCCGAACGTCTCCGCGCTGCCGCATTTGAAGTACGGGATGTCCGACAGCGCCGCCAGTTTGCCGATATCCGGGCCTTGCAGATCGGCATAGAACCGCCGTCCTTGCGCGGTCGCGTCCTGAATGCGCTTGATCACGCCATAACCGCGATCGTTCATCACCAGCACGACGAGGTCCAACTTCTCCTGCACCGCGGTCCATAACTCACCGACATTCAGGAAGAAGCCGCCGTCGCCGGTCATGCAAATCGTTTTCTTGCCGCTCGCCGCCGCGGCCGCTCCCACGGCGAGAGATAATCCCTGGCCGATGCCGGCGCCGACGGGAAATACACTCTGACGTGGAGAATAAACCGGAAATACCCGATCGCCCCAGGTCGTGTTGTTCTGCGTGACGTCCCGCACCCAGATCGCGTCCTTCGGCAGTACGTCGCGCAACTGCTGACAGAACCCGCCATAGGCGCCGAGAGTCGCGAGGAAATCCCCCACGACCTTGCGTTTCAGGTCGGCAAACTCGGCTTTGTACCCTGGATCGATCGCCATTTGCCCGCTGATCAGCGGCAACAGCGCCCGCAACGTCAATCGTCCGTCACCGCAGACGAAATACGTGTCAGGATAAGTGCGTCCATTCGCCGCCGGATCGCAATCGATATGCACAATGTTCGCCGGCAGTTTCACCGCGAGATCGCCAGTTTCCCGGGCGCGTATCCGGGTCCCCACGGCCAACATCAGATCGCACGCCGCATAGAATTCCTGCACGCCCGGCATGCCGTTACCGTGCAGGCCACCCAGACTCATCGGGTGATCCTCCGCCACGATGCCTTTCCCGTTGATGCTGTTGACGACGGTGAAACCAAGGTCCAGCAGCTTGTGAATTTCCGCGCCCGCCTGCCTGGCACCGGAGCCGATCCACAACATTGGCCGCCTCGCCGCTTTCACTCTCGCGGCGAGTTCGTTCATTTCGATATCGGACGGGGTACGACCAGGCGCGATCGGCAGAACGAAGCTGTCCAGCATGGCGGGCCGGTCGATTTTCGCTCGTTGCAAATCGATTGGGACTTCAACGCTGACCGGACCGATGGGTGCCGACAGAGCCTCGGCCGCCGCCCGCGTCAATGTGCCCAACGCCTGTTGGGCGGAGCGCACGCGGTAAGCGGCTTTGCAAACCGACCGCATCATGCCGAGCTGATCGATCGGGTCGTGCACCGTTCCGACTTCGCGATCGGCGAATTTGGTCGCGGTCATGCCGGTGATGTGCAGCACCGGGGAACCGGAGAATCGTGCCTCGATCAACCCGCCAATCGCGTTCGCGGCACCCGGCCCGGTCGAGGAAAACAACACGCCCAGACCACCGGAGACTCGCGCGTAACCGTCCGCCATGTGCGCGCCGCCAAGCTCACCGCGCGCCATCATGAAGCGGATCGTGTTGCGGCGTCCGATCGCGTCCAGCATGGGAATGTTATGCACCGAGGCGATACCGAACGTGGTGGTCACGCCACAGGCGGTCAGAAATTCGGCGACCAGATCGGCCACGGTGTAGTCGCTCGCCATTCGTCTCTCCTTTGGGTGCTACGCGAGAGATTAAGCACGTGCTTCGGTCCGTCAATGATGATGGCGTGGCGTATACCATCGTGCTTAAAGATTGATGCATGATACCAGCGCCTCAAGCACTGACACTCGCTTCTTCGTCATGGCCGGGACGAGCCCGGCCATGACGGTGAAAAAACGCTTGTCGCCACACGTGCGCATCCAGGTGGCCCGGACAAGCCGGGCCATGACGGCGAAGTGAAGCCGCCAGGTGGCAACACATAAACGCGCCGGGTTCAGGCGCGACGTTCCGCTCGCACTAAAATCGCGCCCGCGAGAATGATCAGCGCGGCACCGAAGAAAACCGCGAACGGTGGGATATCCAGCCATATCAGGTAACCGAGCAAAAAAGCCCAGGGAAGAGCGCTATACTCGACCGTGGCCATGACGGAGGCCTGGATCATGCGGGCCGCTTCAAACACCAGAAATTGCGCGAGGCCGCCGATCAGACCGACACCGATCAACATCATGGTTTGCGATGCCGTGACTGGTTGCCATTGAACGATGCAGGCGGCGCCGGTGCCGATAAAAAACACAGTGTTGGTCGCCAGCATTTGCAGCATTGTCGGTTCTTGCCGCGCGATCTGGCGCATCAGAATGACGCCGTATCCCCAAAGCGCGGCGGCAACCAGTACCAGCAGCGTGGCGAACGACGCGCGAACGCCAAATGGATCGGAAGCGAACAGAACGCCAATGAAACCGATCCCGACGCAAATCCATCGCGCCGGTGTCACCTGTTCCTTCAGGATTTGCCATGCCATGAGCGTGATCATCAACGGCGCGGCGAAATACAAACACAGCAATTGCGCCAGTGGCAGAGTGCGCGCGGCGGAGTAGTAGCAAAGCCACGCGGTCAACATCACCACACCGCGAAACGCCAATTGGCGTTTGAAGGACGATGCCGCGGCTCGTTCCAGCAGCGCACCACGGCCGATGGCCAGACAAATCACCATGATGGTCGCGCTGCGGACGAACAGAATTTGCCAGACAGGAATCTCCACGACGAGCCACTTGACCGCCGCGTCGTGCAACGCGAACACGAAATAGGCGAGCGCGCCAACCGCGATCCCGGTTGTTTTGCTTTCCCCCCTCAGGACATGAACTCAGCGAACCGACGTGATCGCGTTGCGATTATGCGCCCAGGCTTCCTGGGTTGAAGACGGATCGACGGGGCGAGATTTGCCATAGCTGATGGTTTGAATGCGCCGCCCGTCGATGCCACGCGACGCCAGATAGTCGCGATCCGCGTTGGCGCGCCGCTGGCCCAGCGCCAGATTGTATTCTTCGGTCCCGCGCTCATCGCAATTGCCGGCGACCCAGACACTGATCCGCGGATTCTGCTGCAACCATTGCGCCTGACGATCCAATGTATCCCTCGCCTGAGCCGTGACCGTGCTTTGATCGGTATCGAAATAAATCCGGTCGCCGGCGGTTTGCGCAAGGTCCTCCTGGCTGCCGGGCGGGTAGTGCCCGCCGCCCACGCCTCCGTTCAGGCCCGCGTTGTTGAAGCCGCCAGCCCCGGACAACCCGGAACCGGCACCATTGGGATTCGATGTGTCCGACGCGCAGGCGGACAGCAACAGCGCGGTGGCGGCGCAAACGGCGATGATGCGGATCATGCTGGCTCTCCTTGAAAGCTGGGGCCGCTTAGACGGGAGGATTATGGCGGATTTGGGAGGCTTCGTGTGACGTTCAGAATCGCGCCAGCCCGGGAGGGAGGCCGAAAAACACGCGGCCGATGGGTTCCAGGTTCCGCAGCGGAGCGACAGCCAAATGCTGGCCGCCCGCGTGAACGTCGCGGAAGCACCGCTCCAGCCGCCCACCCTGGAACAGGGAAGCGCCGCCTCCAAGTTGGTACATCAGGTCCGTCGCCTGGATCGCGCACTGGGTCGCATGGACCGCGGCCAGCCGCACGAGGGCTCGTTCCTGTAGCGAAATGCTTCGGCCGGCGACGCTGTTGCGCCACATCGCGCCGAGTTCGTCAAACAGATAGGCTCGGCCGGAGCGGAGCAACGCCTCGGCCCGGGCAACGTCCGACTGTGCCATCGGGATGTCGCGCAATGCGGTGGACGTTCCGGCCGTCACTTTCGACGCCGCGATCTCGGTCAAGGCGTCGATCGCGGCGCGCGCGATGCCGAGCGTGACGGTGGCGATGCAACTGACGAACGTGCTCGTCATCGGCACCGCATAGAGTGGTCCCGGGCGTCGCGGCGGCGGTTGAAAATCGACCAGAGGGATCGTGTAGGACTCGTGCACGAACAGGTCCGTGACCTGAAAGTCGTTGCTGCCGGTCGCCCGCAGGCCGCCGACATGCCAGACGTCGAATACCTCCACGGCATCGCGAGGGAACAGGCATAACCGAAAATCACGCCCGCCATCCGTTGCTCGCGGCGGCCCCGGGACGCCTTCCTCGATGCAGTTGCCGAGCACCCAATCGCCGTAAGCGATGAAACTGCCATATCCCCAGCGCCCGGTGACGCGATAACCGCCGGGTGCGGCGACGGCTTTGCCGGTTGGGTTCAGCGTGCCGACGAGGATGCCTCGGCCGGGACCGTTAAAGATTGTCTGAGCGGAGTCTTCAGCCAAAGCACCGGACAGTCTCGCGTAACCGGCGGGTATGACAGCGCACCAGCCCAGTGAGCCGTCCAGACGAGACAATTCCTCTATCACGGTCAGGAAACCGATTGGGTCCAGTTCGGAACCGCCGAGCTTGCGCGGCACCCACATGCGGAACAGACCGGCCGCGTGCATCGCGGCCACGATCGGTTCCGGCAGAACGCGGTCCTGGTCGAATCGGTCCCGCGACGCATCGACCAATGGCGCCAACCCGCGCGCGGCGGCGAGCAATGCCTCCGCGTCGTTGGCCATGTCAGCCTTGCCGGTACAGTTTCGCCGCGTTGTTCAGGAAGAAATCGCGGCGCTTCTGGTCCGGCAGAGGCATCGGCAATACCATATCGGGATCGTCATAATCCCAGTGCGGGTAGTCGGTGGCGAACAGCAGCCGGTCCCAGCCGATCCAGTCGATCGCATCAAGCACCTGCTCGCGCTTCGCTGGTTCTTCCATCGGCTGTGTGGTCAGGTAGACCGACTCGTGGATGTATTCGGACGGCAGCCGCTTCAGGTGCGGCGTTTCCACGCGGAGACGGTTCCAGATTTTGTCCAGGCGCCAGGTCAGTGACGGCAGCCAGGCGAAGCCGGCCTCGATCAGCACGAGCTGGAAGCCGGGAATGCGCTCGAACACGCCCTCGATCACCATCGAAGTCAGGAAGGCCTGGCTGGATTGGGCGTGCCCGACCATGTCCTCGATATAGTAAGACGGCCAGCCAGAGCCACTGACCGGGTAGCCACCAAAACCGAACGCATGGACGCCGACCGGTAGCCCAGCGGCCGCCGCGGCCTCGTAAAGTTTCCAATACCGCTTCTGGCCCGGCGGCTCGCTGGTGCGGCTGAGCATCAGCACCTGGGCGAAATGCGGGTCGCCGGCATATTTTTCCAGTTCGGCGACCGCCGCGTCAGCATCCTCAAACGGCACGACGATGGAGCCTTTGAGGCGCGGTTCGGGTTCCAGCCACTCATGCAGAACCCACTCGTTCATGGCATGGCAAACCGCCGCGCCGAACTCCCGGTTCTGGTACGACTGGCCGTTGTCGCCGGTGGGGTTGAGGATGCCGAGCACGCAATTGTTCTGATCGAGCAGTTGCTTTTGCATGAACGACAGCGAACTGCCCTGACGTCCGCCCTCGGGCGGGTAGGCGTCGCGGCGGGACGCGTTGGGCTGGCCCTTCGGATAGGCCGGACCCTTCTGGTACGCCTGCCGCGGGCGGGCGCCGAAGGTTTGCATGTGCTCCAGCCAGCGCTTTTCCAGATAGGGGTGCAATGCCTTATCGCTGCTGCGCTGCGGATGGATGTCGCAGTCCGCGGTGGCGAGCTTCGACGCGTTGGCCGGTGCCGGCAGCGGACGCGAGGTGACCTGAACGTTCATGAGCCGCCCTTTCCGTGACGGGCTTCGACAGCCCGCGCGCTCTGAGTGCGAATTGGCGGGATTATCGCATGAAAGCCGGGGATCAGGAAGCTGGTTCCCGACGCCCAGCGGATTCGCGACCGGAGTGACGAGAATGAATTGCCTTTGATGTCCCCGAACACCTGTCAACCATGTCCCCGGTCCAAACATCGAGCCGGGCCATGACGGTGCTTATTTCAACCTGATCGGAAACCGCTCTAACGCCCGAGTGACCGCGAACCCGCCCGGCGCCGCGCGCACGTCAGGCCCAGGAGGCCGCAGCCGAATATCGCCAGACCGGCTGGCTCCGGCAAGGACGCATCGGTCATGGTCGCGCTGTCGATCGAGAAGTTGATGTAGCCGTCCTCCACTCCCGCGGAGAAATCGCCGTCGATCTGTCCGTATGATCCGCTGCCCGAAGTGACCGAGAAGCTTTGGCCATAAACGCCGTCCTGAACCGCTGGAGAGATGAGGTCGATCTCGACGAGTTGCGACAGATACTCACCGGAGTCATCGGAGCCACTGGACGCTTCGAAAGAATAACTGCCGCTCACCGGTTGGAAGTAACTGCCGTCGGTATAGTAGCCGTCCGTGCCGCCGTCGAAGTACGCCGCGCTCTCCTTTGACGTTGTATCGGTGATGTTGATGGCCAGCGTATTCGTTCCGACACCACCGGAGATAGCGCTGGTATCGAACGAAAAGCTGCCGGTAAGACTGTCACCCTCGGAGAGGTCGTCGCCCAGGGAGGTGAGATTGTCCGGGTCGTTCGAATTATTCAGCACGGTCCCGGTGAATGTTCCGGTCACGAGGTCCGCGCGCGCATGCATGGGCGAGGCGAGCAGCAAAAACAGGCCGGCGGCGATGGGGAAACGAACCAATGACATAATACAACCTTCCATGAGGTGCGGCACGAACAGCCATTCGCGGCCGGTGGAATACGACGATGCAGTGTGACGCCGCGGTGGGGTACTTGCTTCCCATTCGGTGTAAAAACGCTTCGCGTTCAGCGCAGAGCGTGAAAAATGGCGATGCTTTCGGGCGCTACCGTCCGAAGGACCGAACGAACAGCAGTGCGGGCACGGTCTCATCGCAAGCCGCGCCAAGGTGGCCGGTGAGGCGTGGATATTGTTCCGCCAGGGTGTCGAGCGTCAGAAGCGCGGCCAGTCGCGTATGCGCCACGCAGACGGCTCCATTCGGGTCGAATGCCGCTTCCAGGCTCATGCCCGGGCCGGGTTCGTCGCTTTGGATGCCGACGCGGTCGAACAGATCGATGGGCGTGCCATTGCGGGTGTGACCAACGCCGTCACCACCATAATCGGCGCGAACCAGGCGCCCGCAAGCCTGGTAGTACAGCGCCAGCGACGTGCCATCTTGCGTGGTGCGCCAGGGCTTGTAGCCGAAACGGATGCACTTGCCCTCGGCCCCGCCGGTGCAGGTGATCAAAAGGCCGCCGTGCGCGGGTTGATACGTACCGTTGGCGGTGAAGGCGCCGGCGAGCGGAAATCCAAGCCGGCGCCCGTCCGGATCTGGGTTGCAGGCGTTGCGCCATTCCCCGCTGACCTGATCGACCTCGGACAAACCGTAAAGGATGACCTCGCCGGTTGGGTCCCTGGCGTCGTGTTCGACCGAGTCGATGCGGATTCGTCGTCGCGCCCCACTGCCGTCGCCAAATGTCAGCACCGTGCCAGGCAATTGTTCCTGCACCAGCACGACGCCGTTCGGCAGCGTGACGTGGAAGGCGGTACCCGCGACGGTCACACTCGGTGCAGGCGTCGTCTGGGGTTGGGCCGGCGCGGCGACCGCCAGAATTCCGGCGATCGCCGTCAGGCCGATTAGGCGGAGCAAAATCAGGGTTGCGTTGTCCGCGGCAGCGAAATTTCTTCCACCACGACGCCGTTCAGGTCGGCGATGGCCGATTCGGTCACGACCAGCGCGTTGCTGGTGACCGCGTTGGCGGTGAGCGCGTTGGCGGTGAGCGCGTTGGCGGAGAGCGCGTTGTTGATGAGCGCGGCGTGCACGGGAGCAGCGGCGCCGAACAGCAAGAACATGCCGGCGACGGCGAGGGAACGAAATAACGACATGGAGAAGCCTCCTTGGTTTGCCATGCCGTGAGGCGTGCATGGCGACGACGCTGATCGCGTCGATACCGACCCATGTCACGTGTGGCGGCCCAGACGCTTCCCGTTGGGCGCATAAATGCTTCCCAACGCGTGCAATCCGTCAGCGCGCCGCGGCGAGTGACGCCGCGCGAAGATCCCCGGGGGTCAGACCAAACGCGGCCTGAAAGGCGCGATAGAAGCCTGACAGGCTACCGAAACCCCAGGCGAAGGCGATATCCGTCACGGGCCTTGTGGGATTGGCCAGCAATGCCGCGCGGCATTCCTCCAACCGTCGGCGCAGCACGGTACGGGCGAAGCTACCGCCGGTCGGCTCGAACAACAGATGCAGGGCGCGCACGGAAATGCCCAAAGCCGCCGCCACTTTGGCGGGCGAAAGATCCGGATCGGCGAGGTGCCGATCGATGTATCGTTTTGCGTCGGTCAGCCGGCCGGCTCGAACCGCGTCCGGTTGGGCATCGGCGGCCATACCACAGGCGATGCCAATGAGCCGGGCCAGCGTATCGGTGACTGGTTCGATGATCGTGTCAGAGAAAGACTCGCGGTTGCGTGTCATGGTCTCCAGGTAGCCGGCGGCGAGCGCGTCGACGCCACTGCGTCCGGACAGCACCACAGCCAGCGGCTGACCCATCGCGGGCAGATGCCGGTCGAGTATCGTCTTCGGCATGATCCACAATTCCAGTTGAAAACGCTCAGCCGGCAAACTCTCGAACGCGACGTCCGCGTCGTAAATGACCAGATCACCCGTGCGGGAAACGAACTCGCGCCCAGCCTGACTGAACCATGCCCCGGCGCCGGCTTCGCGATAGATGAAGTAGCTGTCCCATTGCTTGCGCGCGATGTCTCGCGACCTCCGTACGACGCGATGAGAATCCGCCGCCACTCTGAAATTGCTCATCGGTCCAATGGATTGCGTCGCGAAATCGGCCCGGAAGGGTTCCGTGATGCCCCGCGAAGGCTGACCTGAGACTCCGATGGCGCTGAAAATTGTCTGATGCCAGGTATCGAAACGATCCCGTTCAGGTAAATTTTCGGTGGAAAATTGAAGCTGCATCGATCCCCGTTCCCTCCCGTGGCCAACGGCCGCGTGTTGGTCAGAAGTGTTGTTTATCGTTTGAAGCGGCACGCAGATCGCCGGGCGACATGCCAAAAGCGGCCTGAAAGGCGCGGTAGAAGGTGGAGAGATTGTTGAAGCCCCAGGCGAAGGCGATGTCGGTCACCGGCCGGACCGGGTTCGCCAGTAGTGCCGACCGGCATTCCTCCAGCCTGCGGCGCAGGACCGTGCGTGCGAAGCTGGTGTCAGTCGATTCGAACAGCAAATGCAAAGCACGCACCGAGATGCCGAGCGAAGCCGCCGCATTGGCGGGTGACAGGGCGGGATCGTCGAGATGGCTGCCGATGTATCGCCTTGCCCCCGTCAGACGCCCTGCTCGGATCGCGTCCGGATGGGCTCCCGCCGCGGTGCCACAGGCGACGCCAATCAACCGGCAGAGCGTTTCGGTGACGGGACCCATTTCCGCCTCGGAGATGTCCTCCCACTCGCGGGCAAGCGTATCGAGATAGCTGGTCGCGAGCGCCTCGATCCCACCGCGGCCTGACAGGCGCGTCAGAAGTGGCCGCCCGAGTGCCGGTAGATGCGGATCAATCATCGACTTTGGCACCACCCATAACTGGTGCGCGTAACGACCACTCGGGCGCGACAAGAAAGGAACATCGGTGTCGCCGATGACCAGGTCGTCTGGGCCGCTCACCCATTCCTGACCATCGGTGTTGAACCATGCTCCTTGGCCCAACTCGCGATAGATCCAGTAGCAGTCCCACATCCGATGCGCGAGTTCACTATTCTGGTGGGTCGCGTAAAAGCCGTCCGCGTCGAAATTGCAATTCATGAGAGGCCCGCTGGCGCGGGCGGAGAACCGTGCGTGAAACGGTTGGTCCATGTCCGGTAACGGTTCCACCCGGATCGCGAGGGTGCTGAAGATCGCCGCGTTCCAGGCGTCGAACCGATCGCGCTCCGGCAATTCTTCCGCTGATATGTTAAACCGCATCCAACTCGCTCCCCCGCGACGGCGCGTAACGCCGGGTCACTGTCTGGCCTTAGTTCATTTGACGACCGCACCAGGAGCGAACCAAATAGCAAACGTTAACCGTGATAAATGCGGCCATCTGAATGTTTCGGGCGCCCGCCCTTCAATAGTCCGCCGCCGATTGAATTGGACCACGTCGAGGCGGCGATCTTCAGCCGAAGACTCCGGGCCGGCCCCGCACGTGTTAAAAGTCTCCCCAGAACGCTCAGGTCGCGGCGGTTGCTCGCAAAGACACGAAATTCTACGCCGGGAAACGGCGGGGCACTTCGCACTCAGCGCAAGATCGAGTCCCGTTCCGCGCAAAAGATGTGGGGAGCGATGCGCATGGCGGGGAAATTCGTCATTGCGTCAAGACATCAGGTCACCTGATCAGTCATCCCCGGGCTCGACCCACGGCTGTCCGGTTCCCGTCGGTTGGAATATTTGGACCAGGTGTGCCGGCGACTGCGACTCGTCATGGCCGCCCCATGTCCCCGGGCCTGGCCCGGGGATTGTGGCGGCCATCCACGATTTTGTACGGCCAGAAAAGACGTGGATGGCCGGGACACGCCCGGCCATGACGGCGGAAAATGCCGGTCAGTAACAAGAGATTTAACCGGACAGCCGTGGGCTCGACCCGGGGATCAATACCAGCATGGTGCCGAGACGGATCCCCGGGTCGAGCCCGGGGATGACGAGGTAACGGCGATCGGGGATGACGAGGTAACGGCAATCGGTGCAACCAGATTGGATACCGCTCTGGCCTATTCGCAATGCGATCGCCTGTCCCCGGGCTACGGTCGCTCCAGTGCGGAGCGGTCCCACCGCCCGAGATCAGCCGCTGCATCATAGGTTCCCTGGAGGTAGCGGATGACCTCGTCATCCGGTGACGCGGCCTGGCGGATCGCGTCGTACGGCAAAATGAACTGTCCCAGGTCCGGATCGTAGAATGTCGAGGCCTGGTTGATTCGAACCTGCCCGAATCCTGGCGGCTCAGGATAAGCGTAGCAGTAAAACGCGGCCTGCCCGTAGCCACCGTTGCCCGGCCAAAAGCCGCAACTACTGACTTCGTGGGAGTATGCCTCTTGCATAACCCAGGCACCGAGATTCGGGGAATCGCTGTTTATCGCGGGGGCGGACCGGCCGGAGAATCGGGTTACCGCCATGTCGAAGCTGCCCCAGAAGAAATGCACCGGGCTGACCTTGCCGATAAATCGTGAACGGAACTGGTTCAACAGCCGGTCGACCTGCACGAGGATTCGCCAGAAACGGTTGACGTATTCGGCGTCATAGGAAGCGTGCACGCTGTCCTGATCTAATGGGATCGCATCTGGTATCTCCACCGGCATGGTCCAGATATGCGTTTCCAGATCCAACACGCGTAGCTTTTGCATGAGTTCGGTGTAAAACCGGGCGACGGATTTCGGTTCAAGAGCGATGGTCTCGCGGCCACCGTCGCAGGTCGTGATATTCAGACGATGGTCGATGAAATCGAAGTCGATCTGGAAGCCACTGGGCCCTCGGTGGATCGTTGATGTCGTCAATCCGCGGCTGCTCACATAGAGCGGAACGTTCCACCAATGGTTCACCAGCGGCGTATGCGCGAGCCGGATCTTTCCCACGATCTGCGTCCAAAGATGCAGCGTGGCACAGGTATCCGCCCATTCCGCGAACGGCAGCGCGGGCCAGTCTCCGGCGCTGGACGGGGCTTCCAGCGGCTTCATCCGGCGAGCCGCGAATAGGTCGCGCGTGGATTGTCGATCATGATTTTGCGAACCAGCTCGCGTGACAGGCCCGACGGCAACACGTCTTCGCCATCGAACTGCCAGTGCGGATAGTCGGTGGAGAACAGCAGCAGTTCGTCGCTGTCCATGTGTTCCATCAGTTTCTGGAACATCTCCTCCGAGGGCGGGCCGTCGCAAGGTTGGATCGTCAGGCGAACGTTCGATTTCACCACCTCGGTTGGTGCACGATCGAGCCACGGCACCTCGATCCGCAAGCCGCGCCAGAATTTGGTCAGGCGCCAGAGATGCGCTGGCAGCCACGTGAAGCCCGATTCCAGCAGCACGACTTTCAAATCCGGATATTTCGTAAACACACCCTCACAGATCAAACTCGACAGCGCCTGTTGAAATGCCGGAGCCTGGGCCGCGTAGTCCTCGGTGTAATAGGTCGGCCAGCCCAGTGACGTGACCGGATGGCGATACGCGCTGCCGGCGTGGATGCCGATCGGCAGGCCGAGTCTCTCGGCCGCGGCGTAAATGGGCCAATAGTGACGTTTGCCCAACGGCATGTCGCCCATGACCAGCAACAGCACCTGGACGAACCGTTTGTCGGCGGCCACGCGGTTGATTTCATCCACCGCCATCTCGGGGTTTTGCGCGGGCACGACGATGCTGGCGCGCAGTCTGGGCTCTTTGTCGAGCCATTCGGCGGCCATCCAGTCGTTCACCGCCTTGGCGAAACCGGCGCCGAGATCTTCGCTGAACAGCAGTTGCACGCCATAGAGGCAGTTGGCGATCGCGATACTGGAGCGGAATGGATTGAGCGCATGCTGACGCAGCAGTTCCAGATTCGAGCCAGGCTTCTGACCCTCAACCCGCCAATCGGGGCGGGCCGTCAGCGGCGAGTTGGCCGGATACGACAGCGAGTCCAGTTCGCCGACGCCGCGTTGAATGACGATGTCGCGCCAATGGCCGGACAGATACGGATGCAACGCTTTAATATTGGGTACCGCCGGATGCAGGTCGCAATCGATACCGCCGGTTTCGATGATACTCATGGCTGTGTGCCTCAGGCGTATGGTCAGCTGGACGCGGGTGCCTCCGCGCTCAGGTTACGCACCGCGGCGGCGAGCGGTCCAGCACCGAGCCTGTCCAGCGCCGTTGCTTTCCCCAGGGCACCTAACAACGCGCGCGCGGCCTCGTCGTCTGCCAGGCGTCGAAGCTGGACAACCGCCTCGCCGTGATCCGGTTCCGCCCACGAGGAACCGTGGTAAGTCTGTCGTGGGTCGTTCGCGATCACCAGCCGGTAATTGATCAGAGCGGCGCTGTGCTCGTCCATGAACGCCATGTTGCCGGACCAGCCGGTGGCGATCACCGGTTTGCCAAGTAACATCGCTTCCGCCAGCACGAGTCCGAAGCCTTCGCTACGGTGCAGCGACAACACGATATCGGCGGCCGCGGTCAGCGCGTGAGAGGCGGCAGTTGAATACGAATTCGTATCAATACGAATGTTTGGCGAATTGGCCACCACCGCGGTGAGACGGGCGAAGTCAGCCGGGAAGTGATCCGGGTTGATGATTTTCAGCACCAGAATGCGATCCGGCCGATCGCCGAATGCCTCCCGAAACGCGGCGATCGCCCCCAGCGGATTCTTGCGCTCGAATGATGAGGCCAGGTTCAGCGATACCAGCACCACGACGGCGTCTTGTGGCAAACCGAACGCGCCGCGATCGAGTTCCTCGGGCACCGGTGGTGCGACCGCGAGAGGGTACGGCACGGTGCGTACCCTGCCCGGCATCAGCGGCTCGATCGCCGCGGCGGTGAAGGGCGATGGAACCCAGACTTCGTGCACGAAACGCCGTCCGGGCCGCCAGTCCGGCGGGACGTCGGGCAATTCCCAGTTCCAGTAACCGATCACGCGGCGCCCTCGCGCCAGGCCGCGCGGCAGGCGCCACAGCATCAGCGGCAACATCGGCGGGTTGATGTGGATCAGCAGTGGCACGCCTTCTGGCGGAGGACGATCGGTGCCCGCCGGCATCGCCGACGCGGCCACCGGCAAATGAGCACTGACGTCCACGGCCCAGTGTGGGATCTCCAGCGATTCCAGGGCACGCAGCATCAGGCGAGCGCCCTCGCCGAGACCTGAGATCCGAGACAACTCCCCCACCACCGCGAGGCCGCTTCGCGCGGACGGAATCCCGGGCTCGATCCGCGGCGCGAGTAAGGAGGTGATGCCGCTGAAGACACGCCGCCGCTGGCGAGCGGGAAACAAGCGCCAGAGGCGATGAAACAGCGACGTGCGGAACACCGTCGCGGATGTCATTCAGTGCCGCCCGGCGAGAAGCCTGAGCACGACCGTGGCGCGTTTGGAGTGGCTCATGTTCGCGCGGCCGGAGCTTTCGTCGATCACGCGGTATTCGCGGGTTCGGTTGACATTACGCCTGGATGGACGCCACCGGCGTTCGCCGTTCCAGATCCTTCAAGCGCTTCGAACAACGCTTCCGCGCTTTCGGTCCACGGAACCGGATTGAATTCACGTCGAACGGTCTCGGCCCAACGTTCCAGACCGGCGGGGTCGACGATCACCGCCCGAATGACGGCATAGGCATCGTGCAAATTGTCCGGATCGAAACGGCGCGCCAATGATCCGCCGGCTTCCGGCAAAGATGTCCGATCGGCGATAAGACAGGGTTTGCCAAAAGCCAGACTTTCGGTCACGGGCAATCCCCAGCCCTCGTGAAAAGACGGGAACAGGGTAAACCGGCAACCTTGATACAAGGCCACGAGTTCGCTATCGCCAGGGCTCTCGATCACCATCAGCTTGCCGTTCAGATAATTGGTGTTGGCGATTTGTTGCATCAAATCATCGACCAGCCGGCCGACCCGGCCGGCGAACACCAAGGCCGGCACCTGGTCCGGCGGCAGTTCCTCCAGCAACCGCAGCCAGACCCGGAACAACAGCAGGTGGTTCTTGCGTGCCTCTATGGTGGAAACAAACAGGACATAGCTGCCAGCCGGCGGTAACTGGCCGGTGCGTGGTACCAGGGTCGCGGGAGAGGCGACGCCGAAGCCGGAGCCCATCGGAATCGGCACGACCGGGGCGGACAGCTTGATATCTCGCTCTCGTGCGTAATCCGTGACATCGGTGGCGGTAGCCTCCGAGATGGCCAGAATGGTGTCACACAGGGGAACGACGCTGTCGAAAAAAGTGCGGAAAATGCGAACAAAGCCACGATCGCACCATTCCGGGTGGCGAAGCGGGATGATGTCATAAACAACGAGCGCGTAACGCAGGCCAAGCCGTCTACGATGTTTCTCGATCAACGCCGCATAATCTGGATGCGACCAGAATGCGCCCAAGGTGAGTAAGGTGTCGCCAGGCGCCACCTGAGTGGCGAATGCCGCACCGGATGCGAGGGCCGGCGAATCCGAGACATCCGTTTGTTCCGCATTGGTCGTGCCGCGTTCGCGCCTCTGGGCGAACCATCGCGGCGCACCGGTGACGCCGCGAGCCAGAGCACCAAAGAATCTTCCCCAGGCATGCAAGGCATGACGCTGAGCCACCAGTGCGTCGGTCGCATGAACGTGCATTGGACCCGGCAATCGATAAACCAACTTGCGGACGAACTGCTCAGCCGCCGGGCGAGGTGCCGTGTCACCCGGCACGTGTCTCTTCGGCGCCGATTCCGGTTCTGTCAGTCCGTTGAATACCCCAGCGATTTCTGACCAATCCACGGTCCAGAAGCTGTTGCGGAGGGGATCATAGCGCACGAAGCGCACCAGATTGGTGCCCTTGTATCGGGTCTGAAGTGCCTGAGACAATTCGAATGCCACGCGTTGAATGCCGCTGGGCCGCGACCTGCGATGCGCGTAATGGAACAGATCCTCTACATCTACCCAGAGAGTCATAGCGGCATATCAACGTTGTTCCGGATTGACGGTGATCCGGTGCCGCCAGTCCTCAACGACATCGCGCAGCGTCTGGCTCCATGGCGTGCCGGGTATCCAACCGAGCAACTCCCGGGCTTTCGCCGCGTTTCCGCGGGACAATGGTACATCAGTCGTACGCAACCTGGTTGGATCAATGCGTGTCTCCACGGTTACTCCGGCCAATGCCGCCAGATCTTTGAGTATATCGCCGATCCGGTGCGCCGTCCCCGACGCGAGATTGAATATCTCGCCGGGCGCCAGGACAGCGCGCCGGACAATGCATGCGATGTAAGCGCCACAAACATCCCGTACATCCAGGAAATCGCGCCGCGGCTCCAGATTGCCGGCATCCACGACCGGCTCCTGCAATCCGGCCGCGATCCGCGCCACCTGCCGGGCGAAGGCGGCCACCACCAAGGCCGGCGGTTGGCCCGGTCCAGTCTGGTTGAACGGTCGCAGCCGCACCACGCGCAGACCTTGCTCCGCCATACCGCCCAAGGCCAAATCCGCCGCCGCCTTTGTCGCCGTGTAGACGTTCAACGGTGCCAATGCAGCCTTTTCGTCAACACTGGTTCCGTCCCGGAACGACGCGCCATAGGCGTCGGCGCTGGATGCGAACACCAACTGGCATTCCGGCGCATGAAGCAGGATCGCCCGCGCCAGATAAAGCGTGCCGTGCAGGTTGACCTGCCAGGCGCGATCCTCGTTCTCCAGCGCCATACCTACGGTCGAAATCGCGGCGAGGTGAACGCAGGCATCCGGCCGAGCGGCACTGACAACGGCGGACACCGCGTCCGCATCCGTCAGTTCGAATTCGGGGGTGATCAGAGTGGCTTCCGGGAAGGCAGCCGGGAGGGCGGCGATCAGATGGCGGCCCACGAAGCCGGATGCGCCGGTGACCAGAATTCGGTGAGGCGACCCGCTCATATCAGGAAGCCGGCCGCACCCGATGGCGGGCAAGGTCCGCTTCCACCATCTCGGCCACCATGTCTTCCAGTGAGATCGTCGGCTCCCAACCGAGCTTGTCCCGCGCCTTCGTCGCGTTACCCTGCAGAAGGTCAACCTCGGCGGGGCGGATCAGGTTGCTCCGCGTAACGACGTGCTTTTCGTACTCCAGGCCGGCATGCCGGAAGGCCATCTGGCAAAACTCCCGGATCGAGGTCGCGCGTCCGGTCGCGACAACGTAATCGTCCGGTTTGTCCTGTTGCAGCATGAGCCACATCGCGCGGACGAAATCACGGGCGTGGCCCCAATCGCGCCTGGCGTCCAGATTGCCGAGTTCCAACGTCGTGGCCAGACCGAGTTTGATGCGCGCCACACCGTCAGTGATCTTGCGGGTGACGAACTCGATGCCTCGCAGCGGGCTTTCATGATTGAACAGAATGCCGGAGGACGCGTGAATGCCGAAGCTTTCGCGGTAGTTCACGGTCATCGAATGGGCGTAGAGCTTGGCGGCGGCATACGGGGAACGAGGATAAAACGGGGTCGTTTCAGATTGCCGCGGTTCCCGGATCAGGCCGAACATTTCCGAAGATGATGCCTGGTAGAACCGGGCGGTGGGGCGGGCGATACGGATCGCTTCCAGCATATTGACCGCGCCAAGTCCGGTGACCTGACCGGTCAGCAGAGGCTGGTGCCAGGACGCGGCGACGAAACTTTGCGCGCCGAGGTTGTACACTTCATCGGGCTCGTACTTCTGCAGCAGCCGGATCAGGCTGGAGAGGTCGACCAGATTGCCATCGACCAGTTCCACATCGTCGATGACTTTGAGCCAGCGCAGCCGCTCTCCCACCACGTCAGACGAGGCGGAACGGCGCATCATGCCGACAACGCGGTAGCCCTTTTGCAGCAGGAACTGCGACAAGTAGGCTCCATCCTGACCGGTTACGCCAGTTATCAGGCACGTGGGCATGGACATCTTTGAACCCGTGAGAGGGCGTCTGCCAGGCGGAAGACAACAATATATGGATCATAGGCCCACGGGGAGCGTTCGATCCAGGGCCTCGCAATCACATTCGAGGGCGCGGCTGTCAACCGCGAGATGAGAGGGGGCGTGGCGCCTGGTGCTGGCATCCTCGCCGGCGCCCGTCATGAGGTGAGGTTGGGTCGTTGTGCCGAAGGCTTGCCGGGGTGCGGATTTTGGCCTGAAGTTGGGGCATGGGCACGGGGTTTCACGAGTCGGCGTTTGAGCAACTCGACCTGTTTTCGGGGTCGGGTGTCGTGCCGCCTGGACCGGAACCCGAGCCGGAGGGATGGGCACCGCTCGACCCGACGCGGCTGTCAGACGGTGAATTGATCGCCGTGCTGCCGCGAGCGCGGCAAAACGAGGCGGTGGGACTGACACGGGAGGCGGCGCGGCGTGGATTGACGGACGCCATGCCCGCCCTGGAGGCACTGTGCCGCCGGTTTGCCGGCTTCGGTCTGGACCGGGAAGTCACCGAACAAGTGGCGTCGATTCGCGGTTTGGCCTCGCTTGGCGGTGTTGCCGCGGCGGAGGCGGTGGCAAGGTTAATCGTTTCGGGGGCGGTGCGTGGCCCAGGGGCGCGCGTGGCTCTGGAGGCGGCATCCGGGCTTGGGTGCCGATTGCCTCCGGAGCAGGTGGCGGCGTTCTTGCGCGATGACGATCCGGCGGTGCGGGAGGCGGCGTGCCGGTGCGCCCGGGGTGGGGCGAAGGTGATCGCGGCACTGCTCGATCTGCTGTCGGATTTGCATCCCGCCGTGACCCACGCCGCCGCCCTGGCCCTCGGCCGTCTGGGCCGGCGGGAGGCAGGCGTTGTGCTGACGCGGATGCTTGGGACGGTGCCGTCGGAGGAGGTTGTTCGCGCGCTGGCCGGGATCGCCGAGGAAGACGATTGGGTTCGGCTGGGTCAGACGGCGAGGCAGGTGCCCGAGTTGGCGGGGGTGGTGTTGGAGGTGCTGGAGGAAAGTGAGGAGGCGCGGGCCGCGGCGGTGGCGGAGGGGGTGAGACGGCGGTTGGGGATGGGAGGGTGACGCGGCCCAATGCCTCCCTCGCCCTCTACGGCATCGATGCCCATGTGGATAGCGCCGCAATTGCGGTTACTTGGTGCGGGCTCTTCCAGGAGGAGGCCGTCGATGCAGACTCGGCCCGAACATGGCGGTCGCTGGACCTGCCGGAGCTATAATTGAACCAACTCGATCAGGGTGCCAAAGCGTTGGAAGTCCTCTGTGTTGAACGTCAGCAGGCGATGCCTTTTCGTGGAACGGCGCGCCCTCAGCCGCGGCGTAAACCAGGACGTTAGTATCGACGAAGCTCAACGGCCGTCGTCGCCATAGATTTCCTCACGGCGTACACTGAGACCATTGGGCCACGCGCCAAGATCGTGCCGCGGCAGGTCAGTTGGATCGAGGGGCCGAAGCGCCTGTTCCAGGGGTAGGGGCTTCGACAGCGTTATGGTAACCTCGTGTTCTCCCGCGGGTACCTCGGTGGGCGCCGTACCGGAAATGCGATGGTCAGGGCCGACTACGACGCGGGTGCGAATCTCGTTCATGCGATGATGCCTCACGCTGGCGGCGATCATGCATTCTGCCATGTCGCCGCGGCTTAGGAGAAGTGCCGAGTCACGTTATGGCTGAGCGAAGTCGTGGACGCCTACTGTCGCCGATGGCTCGCTCTTCCAATTTATCGCTCGCCTTTCGCAAGGAAAGATCGAGGACCCGAACATTGGCGGTCAAATAGCCACGGAGAATTGGACAGGTGTGATACCAACCGCCGGAAAGATTGCCTCGTCGTCATGGCCTGGCTTGACCGGGCCATCTCTCGCCACGTCGTGTTGATGCTGATGGCCCGATCAAGCCGGGCCATGACGAGTTGGGCGGGTGTGTCAATCTTTCCGCCGGCTGGTATGAGACGGCTCTCCTGGATATCGCGTAATTAAGTTGCCCATATTTTGCAACTGCATTATAAGTGCGCGATGTCATTGCAGAGGCGGCCATGCCCAGAACCACTCAGAATCTGAAGGAGAGCAGCTTCAACTTCCGTATCGATCCCGCATTGAAGGCCGCGTTCACCCGGGCGACCGAAGCCGAGGACAAGCCCGCCGCCCAGGTGCTGCGGGAATTTATGCGGGCTTACGTGAGGCAGCGCGAACGGCGCGCGTTCGAAGCGGAGGCGCGGCGGCAGTCGCTTGAGGCTGCCAGGCATCGCCGAAATCCGCGAAACGACGACACCGTGTCTCTCAAGGAATTCGAAGCCTTGTTGGACGAGGACCATTTCGCCGATGAGTGGAAGGCGTGAGGCGCGGCGATCTGGTCACGATCGCGGTGGGTGGAGATTACGGCAAACCACGTCCGGCGCTTGTGGTGCAAGCGGATGCGTTCAGTGCGCTGAGCTCGGTTACCGTGTTGCGGCTGACGAGCGAATTGCATGACTGGCCGATGTTTCGCGTCACCGTTCAACCGTCGAGGGCGAACGGTTTGCGCAAGCCGTCGCAGGTCATGATCGACCGGGCGATCGCGTTGCCCGGGGAGAGGATTGGGCCGGTGTTTGGGCGGCTCGATGACACGGCGATGCTCGCGGTGAGCCGGGCTTTAGTTACTTTTCTTGGGTTGGGAGGAATTGGAATCGACCAATGAAAATGATGGTTTGACCCCAACACTACCAATCGGTAGCGTCCGGTACCCATCCGGAGGAACCCGCTCATGAAAGTCGGAATCGCGCTGAACATGCTCTCCCAGGAGGGCCGGCCCGACACCGCCGTCATCAACGAACACCTGCAACTGGGCGATCTCGCCGAACCGCTGGGCTTCGACTCGCTGTTCGCGTTGGAGCATCACTTCACCGGCTACGCGATGTCGCCGTCGCCATTGCAGCTTCTGTCCTATTATGCCGGTCGCACCAAACGCATCCACCTCGGCACCGCGGTGATCGTGATCCCCTGGCACGACCCGATCCGTATCGCCGAGCAAATCGCATTGCTCGACGTCCTCAGTGGCGGGCGCTGCCTGTTTGGCTTTGGCCGGGGCGCCGCGCGTGTCGAATATGAAGGCTTTCGCATTCCGATGGACGAGGCGAGGCCGCGCTTCAAGGAAGGGCTGGACATCATCCGTCTTGGCCTGACGCAAGAAACATTTGAGTATCAGGGCCAATTCTTCAGCATTCCTCGCACCGCGATCCGTCCGGGACCCGTTTCGCATCCGGAACTGCGATTTTATGGCTCCGCCAACAGTCCCGAGTCAGCAAAATTGCTCGCCAGTTCCGGGCTGGGATTGTTGATCGTCATGCACAACGAATGGTCGAAGGCCGCGCATGAAGTTTACGACTTTCACCAGATGGCGATCGAGGCGGGACACGCACCCCGTCCGCCAATCATCCTGACCAACATCTCCTGCGCGGAAACGCACGCGGAAGCTACTGACCGTGCCGTGGAGTGGCTCGGCCGCAAATGGGATTCCGTCGACAACCACTACCGGTTTTCCGATGGCGGTCTCGCGTCAGTGAAAGGGTATGAGGCGTACGGGCGGATCGGCCGCACCTACGCCAAGATGACCGATCAGACGCACCGTCAGAAGATGACGGACACATACGTCAAAATTCAGATCGCCGGCACGCCGGATGAATGCCTGCAACAGATCGCCCAACTGCGCCAATACACCGGCTTCGATCACCTGGTCTGCGAGTTCGGCTATGGCGGCCTGCCGCATCATGAGGCGGAACTGAACATGCGGCTGTTCGCCGATCGGGTCATGCCGGTTCTGCAACGCGACAAACTGTTCACGCAACCGCCGGAGATCATTACCGCCCCGCCGGTCCTTCAGGATGAAGGCGTCTTCGTCCCCGCCTGACCCGCTATCGCGAATCGTCCGCCCGGCTATCATCCGCCGGTGCCGCATTTCAAACTGGAGCGTGCCGCCGGTGGCCGGGTCGCCGGAGTCGATGAGGTCGGACGCGGACCCTTGTCCGGCCCGGTCCTGGCCGCCGCCGTCGTGTTTCCCCGCGGCGTCCCGCGCAAACTGGCGTCGATGCTGGATGACTCCAAGAAACTGAACGCGGCGCAACGGCTCGACGCCTTCGCCGCGCTGCGCCGCTCCAACGCCGAGATTGCCATCGCCGCCGCCTCGGTCGCCGAGATCGAGCGGCTGAATATCCTCCACGCGGCGATGCTGGCGATGTGCCGTGCGGTGGCTCGGTTGCCAACCGCACCCGATCTCGCGCTGGTCGATGGCAATTTTCCGCCGGCCTTGCGATGCAAGGTCCAATGTGTCGTGGGCGGCGACGGCATCAGCCTGTCGATCGCGGCCGCCTCGATCGTCGCCAAAGTGGTCCGCGACCGGCTGATGGAACGGTTGGGGCAGCGCTATCCGGGCTATTTCTGGCACACCAACGCGGGTTACTCGACGCCGGCGCATATGCGGGCGCTCCAGGAACTCGGGGTGACCCGGCACCATCGGGTGGGGTTTGCTCCGGTCGCCCAACGGATGCTCATCTTCGATTGACGTGGCTTCGGCCGCTCCGTCACGATGAAGCGGCGGCCCGATGGGCCGCCCCGATCGACCCGCGGACGCAACCCGGTCTGGAATACGCTTGGATAGTGTTCTCGAACTCCCGCTGGACCAGATTCTCCTGGGCGACTGCATCGAGATGATGCGCATGTTGCCGGCGGGATCGATCGACTGCGTGTTCGCGGACCCGCCCTATAACCTGCAACTGCGAGGCGAACTGCGCCGTCCCGACGACAGTCTCGTTGACGGCGTGGACGACGACTGGGACAAGTTTTCCGATTTTGCCTCATACGACCAGTTCACCCGCGCCTGGTTGACCGAGTGCCACCGTCTGCTGCGCAAGGACGGCTCGTTGTGGGTCATCGGCGCTTACCATAATATCTTTCGCATCGGCGCCATCTTGCAGGACCTGGGGTTCTGGATCCTGAACGACGTGATCTGGCGCAAATCCAACCCGATGCCGAATTTCCGCGGGCGCCGGTTCACCAACGCGCATGAGACGATCATCTGGGCCGCCCGTGGCCGCGAGTCGCGGTACAAGTTCAACTACCAGGCCATGAAAGCGCTGAACGACGACATCCAGATGCGTAGCGACTGGCTGATCCCGCTGTGCACCGGGCCGGAGCGGCTGCGGAACCAGCACGGCCTGAAACTGCATCCGACCCAGAAACCTGAAGCGTTGCTGCACCGGATTCTCCTCGCCAGCACGGGCCACGACGATATCGTCCTCGATCCGTTCGCCGGCACCGGCACTACCGCCGTGGTCGCGCGCCGCCTGGGCCGGCATTTCATCGCGATCGAGCGTCATCCGGCTTACGTTGAGGCCGCCTGGGGCCGGGTTCGGCGCACTCGCCGGGGATCGGACGACGGCATCGCGATGACGCCGACGAAGCGAGACGCGCCCAGAATCCCGTTCGGGAATTTGGTGGAGCAAGGGCTGATCCCACCCGGCACGCGGCTGTTCGATCGGCAACGGCGCGTCACGGCCGTGGTCGGATCCGACGGCACCATCGCGTCGGGAGACATTCGCGGCTCGATCCACAAAGTCGGCGCGGCGCTGCAGAATGCTCCCTCATGCAATGGCTGGACGTTCTGGCATGTCGAGCAAAGCGGCGCACTCGTGCCGCTCGACACACTGCGGGTGAGTGCACTGGCAGGCTCGCCCGCACTCTGACCGGAGTGCATGAAGCCGGGTTGTCGTGCCAATGGCACAGCCCAGGAGAGGCGCGTTAAGGTGGTCCGCCAAAGTCCAGGTGGTTCCGGATGGATATGTTTTGGTCGCTTGACCCGCGTTTCATATTCTCGGGGTTCTTCGTGGGGCTGCTGATTGGGCAGACGGGGATGGGCGGCGGCTCGCTGATGACGCCGATCCTGGTGCTGATTTTTGGCGTGCATCCGGCGACGGCGGTGGGCACAGACCTGCTTTATGCGTCCGCCACCAAGACGGCCGGGACGTTGGTCCATGGTCTGAATCATACCGTCGACTGGCGGATCGTGGCGCGGCTCGCGTCGGGTAGCGTTCCGGCGACGCTGATCACACTGGCGGTTATCTCACACTACAACGTCACGGGTCCCACCAGCGGTAGAATCATCGCGCTGCTGCTTGGTGTGATGCTGTTGCTGACCGCCGTGTCGCTGATTTTCCGCCGGCGGTTTCTCGGTCTGGTCGGTCCTGCTCTGGAACGAATGCCACCGCGAAAGGCCGCACGGCTCACCATCGTGACCGGAATTATCCTTGGGGGGCTGGTGACGATCTCCTCGGTCGGCGCGGGTGCATTGGGGGTCACCGCACTGCTGATGCTTTACCCTCGGACGCCCATGGCGGTGATCGTTGGCTCCGATATCGCCCATGCCGTTCCGCTGACGCTGGTCGCGGGGCTGGGGCATTGGTGGTTAGGCTCAGTCGACTGGCCGTTGCTGACCTCGCTGCTGAGCGGGTCCATTCCGGGCATCGTGCTTGGCAGCTATTTGTCGGCACATATTCCCGACGCGGTACTGCGGCCAATCCTCGCGGTCACTTTGATTGTCGTCGGGGGACGGCTGGTGTTTTAGGGTTCGCGGGCACGGTGGATCAGGCCGGGACAGGCAGCGGGGGCGTCCAATGAACATCAGCCGGAGATCGTTTGGTTTGGGTGTGCTCGGAGCGCCGGCTGCCGGCATCGCGTCACGCCGCTCGGCGGCCGCGGAAACCCCGGAGTTGCGGATTTCATCATTGGAAGGGTTCGGATTTCTCCCGTTGTTCATCGCCCTGGACCGGCGGCTGATCGAAACCCACGCCGCCACGCTCGGGCTTGCGAACCTGCGAATTCAGCACACGCCGTTGCGTAGCGCGGTCGTTTCCACCGATGCGTTGCTCGCCGAGCAATTGGACGTGGTCACCGGCACCACCACCAGCTTGCTGGTGCTGTGGGACAAGACCAACGGCGACGTGCGCGCGGTGGCCGCTTTGGGCGGCCAGGTGCTGACATTGGTGACGCGGAACCCAAACATCCGATCGATTGTGGATTTTGGTCCGACGGACCGGATCGCGGTTCCGAGCGTGAAACAGGGACCGCATTCGCTGGTGATCGGCCTCGCGCTCGATCAGGCGCTTGGCCCAGGGTCGGCGGGGAAACTGGATTCGATCCAGGTGCAGAGCGGGCATGCCGATGCCGTGACGATGCTTCTCAATCCGTCGCACGAGGTCAACAGTCATTTTTCGACGCTGCCTTACGTCGACACTGAGCTGAAATCGGTTTCTCCAAAAATTCATCCGGTCCTGACGTCGTCCGACGTGTTCGGCGGTCCGGCCACGATCATTTCCGCCTATGCCACGCGCCGGTTCGTGGACGCCAACCCGATCAAGACAGCCGCTCTGGTCGCGGCGTTGGACGAGGCCAACGAGATCATCGCCGCCGATCGCCTGGCCGCCGCGACAAGCTATCTGAACGTCACGCATGAGCGTTTCACGCAGGAGGTGCTCGCGGACCTGCTGACCCGTCCAGGCGTGTTGTATTCGGGGGTGCCGACCCGGACGATGTTGATCGCGGCGCAGATGGCGCGCACCGGGCTGATCCGCCGGGCCCCGGCGAACTGGCGAGAGTTTCACTACGCCTTTCTGCACGACCGCGCGGGGAGTTGACCCGGCACGGCGGACTCGATTACCCGTCAGGTCATTGGCACCTCCCTGCAACCGATGACCGGCGAGGATGCCTTTCGCGCTCCTTGGTCCTGGTCAGCACGGGGAAATTCCACATGGCGATTTTCGAGGAAGTCCGCACCGTCACCGCTGATGGCCGTCTCGTGGTGCCATGGGTGATCCAGCAGGCTTTGGGGTTGGAGCACGGCGGCCCGGTGCGTTTTCGCGTCGACAATGGCGTTGTCACGCTGGTCGCGGTCGACGCACGCAAGGCCGAGGATGGCGCGTCGCCTCGCCGGACCGACGTCAGACAGGAACTCGCGGCGGAGCTGAACACGCTGCTGGCGGTCGCCGGACGGGACAGGGACGCTCGGTAAGGCGACGCTCAACAATAAACGCGTCATCCCCCGGCTTGTCCGGGGGACCTCTCACTGCATAGTGCCTGAAGAGGTGGCCCGGATAAACCGGGCCATGACGTTTCAGGTGAAGCCCGTCAGTCGACTCGCTTATTTCTGAGCGGCGCCTAAGATTGGCAAGCGTCTGGCCGGACTTCCCGGCATGGGCTGAACGGGTTACCCACGCGGGGTTCACTACCCTGGATCGGACCCGCATGCCGCTTCCTCGCACCCCTTCCCTTCGGCTGGACGGACGCCGCGCCCTGATCACCGGGGCGGGCCGTGGCATCGGCCTCGCCGCGGCCGCCGCTTTGGCGCAGGCCGGTGCTCATGTCGTGCTGGCGGCCAGAACCGCGTCCGAGATCGAGGCCGCCGCCGCCGACATTCGCGCCGAGGGAGGCAGCGCCGAGCCGCTGGTGCTCGACGTCATCGATACGGAGGCAGTTCGATCCGCCATCGCGATCCAGCCGCCCTTCGACATCCTGGTGAACAACGCGGGAACCAACCGTCCTCGCACGTTCCTTGACGTGACTGAGGACGATTACGACACCATCACGACGCTCAATCAGCGGGCGGCGTTTTTCGCC
>Ga0182018_10001301_pt1 | contig 28811 bp, 31 predicted proteins | sample 812P2MmetaG_FD_120490 | JGI IMG/M metagenome (GOLD analysis project Ga0182018, IMG submission 120490) | Permafrost microbial communities from Stordalen Mire, Sweden - 812P2M metaG | ecosystem: Environmental > Terrestrial > Soil > Wetlands > Permafrost | place: Sweden: Stordalen | collected...
GCGTGCGACCGTAACGCCGGCGGGACCCAAGATGGCCACGGTCGAGAAGACCAATCCACGTCCCGGGTGCCCGCCGGCGTCCCACCCTTCGGCGGGAGACGCCAACATGCAATCCACGTCGTTACTGGCCGCGCCAAAGACGTGGATGGCCGCCACACGGGCGGCCATGACGACGAGAAAGGGGGCCTGATTGTCCTGTTTTAGCGCCCATGGGGTCGAGCCTGGGGATGATTGAGTGGGAACCTGCATGGAATTAGGAGACGCATGTATGCAGCCGGTTAAGTGCGCACAAGCAAAAGGCGCGCCACGGGTGTGAACCCATGACGCGCCTCTGTCTATCGCCACCTGGTTACGGGCGGCTTAACGTCTGTGGTGTTATCCGTGCGAGGGCTCGTCGGGCACCATTGGCGGGCGAGGGGCCTGGCGGCGCTCGGCCATGAACTGGTCGAACTCAGACTTGTCCTTGGCGAAGCGCAGGCGTTCCAGGAAGCTGGAGAATTCGGATTGCTCCTCCTCCAGGCGGCGGAGGGTTTCGGCGCGGTACTCGTCGAAGGCGTGGTTGCCGCTGGAGGGCGGCTTGTCACTGCCTCCGTTGCCGCTACCACCGCCCCATTTGGCGGCCCAGTTGCCCCATTGTGGCATGCAGGAACTCCATGGGTTAAAGTTTTGGGGGCTGTTGGGTTGAGGGGTATTCTGGCCCTGAGCACCCTGGTCTTGCTGACCCCAGTTGTTTTGGGCCCAGCGGCGGCGGCAGCCTCGGCCGGAGGCGATCATGTAAACCAGCGCGGCGAGACCAAGCGGCCAGAACAGCATGCGGCCGATGTGTCCTGCGGCGAGCAGGAATACCAGCGCGGCGATGGCGATCGGACGGCCGAAGCCGGCCGGATGCCAGAAGGGTGGTTGGGACCATCCCTGATTGTTCGATTGTCTCCCCCAGGCGGGGTTTTGCCAGCCGGGGTTCGCGTAGGGTTGTGGGTTGGCGGCGGTCGGCATGGCGTCCCTCATGTGAATGTAAGACACATTTACATATAACGGCCGGTTCTGACCCGTCAAGTGGTTCCGGCAGAATTCGTGATGCCCAGACCTTGCAGGTAAATCAGCACGGCGGCTTCGAGCAGATCTTCGGCCGACATCGGCAGCGGGCGGCGCGAGGCATCGGCTCGGCCGAACAATGAGGCGACGCCGTGCGCGGTGGACCACAGATGCAGCGCGATCATCAGAGCGGGCGGTTTTGGCTGGATATGCGCGACGGTGGCCAGCCGCTCGGCCAGGGTGCGGAGGACGCCGAACGCGCGGTCTCCCGCGGCTTGCAGGTCGGGGAAGGGCTCGCGGGCGATGCGGGCTTCGAACATGGCGGCGTAGAACGCGGGTTCCTCGCGCGCGAAGCCGAGATAGGCACGGCCGATGGCCTCGGCGGCGCGGGCCGGGTCGGCGGGGTGCCGCCCGAGGGCGGCGGCGAGTCGGTCGCGGAAGGCGTCGAAACCGCGGGTGGCGACCTCGGCGAGCAGCGACTCGGCATCACGGAAATGGCGGTATGGGGCGGCGGGACTGACGCCGGCGAGGCGGGCGGCCTCGGCGATCGTGAAGCCGGCCGGACCCTTGGCGCCGATCAGGTCCTGGGCGGCCTGGATCAGGGCCTCGCGCAGGTTGCCGTGGTGGTAGCCGCGGCGGGGGTGGCCGCCGTTGGGGGGGTGGGTCCAGGACATGTAAGGGGGGTTTACATCGGTTTGGCGGCGTGCCGCTACAGCGGCATTATGTAACAGCGGACACGTGAGCCGACATCAATCGGTCGGCTTTCGCGCTTCAGTCGAAGCGAGATTAACCGGGATTTCCCAGGGGAACGCGGGATCGACATGGCTGCGTCCTGGCCTTGCGCACTGCATCCACGACAGTTGCCCTTCGCGGATGGTTTCGCGGCCGCATAGGATTGCGGAAATGCATATTGAGCGACGGTTTCACATCTGGTTGTGGCTGGCTGCCGCGCTATTGGCGGTAGCGATAATGTCGGCCCCCGAATACGTTCCGTTGCTGAAGGAGCATCCAGGATGGTATTTTTGGGCAGGCATCATTGGAGCGATCTTGTGTTTCGGCAAAGCATTTTTGGTAGCTTATCAGGATGAAGCCCGCACTACGAAACCAGGGCGTAGCCGCAGAATGATTGCTCTCGCCGGAATGGCAATAAGCGGCATTAGCCTTGTTGGATTTGCTGGTGCCTATTTCTGGCCAGTCCAGAATGAGCAGCCTGGCACCACCGACGCGCAAAAAACCCAGCAGGCGAAAATCCGCATGGCGCGGCGTTGGATTGCTTTGTCAAATGACATCCTAATCGATCTCCCTTCCACTCGCCCTGCGTTCAACATGCCAAGAAAAGATCAATCAATGTCGAACGAGGTGTTCGAGCGACTATGGCGAGAGGAAGGGGAGAGAGGGTCTCGGGAAATGCAAGCCGGGCTTGCCAAAATGTCTCAAAAATATCTTAGTCGTGTCGAGGAAGCCAAAACCGAAATGGCTGGGATTGGAATTTCAATGAGCACTTCCACACAGGGTTCAATTTTGGAAGCCCCTCCTATAAATTCGTTTTTTTGGGAGGCTTGGGCGGGAAAGTTGGGCGGTGAAGGTCGCCACATTCTGACAGAGATGGGTGAGCAGCCATGATCTGGAGATCGACGAGATCTATCCCGCCAGACACTCGTGCGACTCGGGGGCGATCACGCCATCCTGGCGAGCTTCGCCATTTTGGCCCATGAGGGCCATATCAACTTGAAACCAGAAGGGACACGTTCAATGGCTGAACAGTTCGGGCTGGCATCTGCCGGACCGTGAACGAGGCGGTGTTTGATGCACCTGGCCTGCCGCGACCGCGCGGGCGCAAGGATGCAGCGAAACTAAAGGCGCTCCGGCGCCATATCCAGACTGGTCTGGACGACTTCGCGCGCGGTGATTTCGTTGAAGTCGATGCCGCCGACCTGGAAAGGTTCTTCGCGGAGTTGACTCTCGACCCAGAGACACCTTCGAACTTATCTGAGCCGGCTCGGCGTCCGCTACCATCCCCAATCTCGTCGTATCAGGTGGATGATCAGTGCCGCGTCGACGGCTTTCCGGAAGTTGATCCGCCTGTCGAGTGAAAATGCCGGGACACCCGTTCGACCGACCACCTGATTCCCTTCACGGCCGCCGTAACCGGCGAGAAGTAAGATACCACGATGTCCCGCAACTCCGCCCAGATTACCCTCAGCGCGCGGTCGAAATCGCTCCGTGTCATATCAGGCCTCTACCGCATGATGTCTCGACAAAAGTCCCAGGCTTCCTTGCCGACGAATACCACGAGGCACAAGAAATCAACAGCGAAAAGAAAGAAACCCAGTCCTTGGACGGCCATGATGATATGGGGGGACACTCCCACCTGTTCAATCAGATTGGTGAAGTAGTTGAGCAACACCGCCGCGCCTCCAACGAGGGAGAACAGAACGATACCTACGATCGTATGGTAAGCGAACCTTCCCACCAATTTTATCTGGGGCGAAATGGCAGTGTGTCTCCGCTGACTGTAGCAGGTTGTCCGCTTTCAATTACCCTCTGGAACTTAACGACACGTTAGAGCGCCGTGTCGTATTGCCTTTGCGACCGATTTGTACCAAATTGGCACGTCTCATGAGGATGGAACTGCTCGGCTGGTTGATGCCATTCCGTTCAGACGACCATCCGTTGGAGCAATCTTTGGGCGACGCAACCGCAACGCGTCAGCCGCTGGCCCGAGTGGCTGGACCGGCTCGCATGAGCCACGGCTACCACTATACGGCGTGCGGCCTCGACTACGTCTACCTGGTCAATGGCTACACGATGCATGAAACCTGTCAGGGAAGCGGCGTTTCAATCGAAGACGCGCGCGAATTGCACGAGCGCATCGCGCTGGACATCGTCGGGCGGCCGCATCCGTTACGCGGACAGGAGGTTCGTTTTCTGCGTGGCATGCTCCGGCTTTCGCAGGAGGGCCTCGCCCATGTCCTACGCCAGAAACGAGGTTCCGTCGCACGTTGGGAAGCCGCGCCGCGAAAGAAGATCCCCGGCGCGGCCGACACCGCTCTCAGAATGTTCTACGCTCTCAAGGCCGGCGGCCACGAGACCGCGACGAAGCTGATTGAGATGCTCCAGGAGGCTCACGAACTCGAAGATCACCCGGATTCGGCGCGAGCCATGCTGCTCAGGAAGGGCCATCATTGGACAAGAACCGCGGCGTAGAAGTCGCGAGCCACCGCGTCGCCGGCTGTCCGCATCCCATCCCCGCGCCAGACTTAATCCTCCGCGCCGCCTACGCACCCTCCAGACTGAACGTCTTCCCCACCGCCGCCGGCACCACGACGGTCTCCCCAAACGCCCGCTCCAGAGCATTGACCGCGCGCCAGCCCGTGCAATGCGCCGGGATGATCAGATCGAGGCCGAAACCACCAAGTCCCGTCACCGTCTGCGGAATGATCGCCTCGGTCGGACCCGACAGATGGAACCCGCCCATGACCGCGTGCAACGAAACGCCGGGGAAACAATCCCGCGCGTGATGCAGCACGTTGACGATGCCGGCATGCGAGCAGGCGCTGAACACCACCAACCCCTTGCCACGCAAATGTACCGCCAGAAACCGTTCGTCGGTTACCAGTGGATCCGGTTCCCACGCGGCGTCCTCGGCCACCCGGCGTACCTGCCCCACAAGGCCTTTCTCATATCCCGTCACGCGCGGAATTTCGCCGCTGATGTAAAACAGATCGTCGAGGCAGGTCACCGGCGTCTTCGTCACGATCGGTTCGGCACCGTGCCGGATCCATTGCGCCGGCGACGGGACCGGATCCATCGGCAACACCCCGCCATCGGATTGCCGGGAACCGCGCTCATGGAACATGCCCGGATGCAAATACAGCGGCACCGGCCTCGCGCCATTGGCGGCCTGGATCATGCCAAGCGCACGGGGGATACCGCCGGCATGATCCCAATGACCATGCGAGAGCATCGCCGCCTCGATCGCGCCGAAATCGACGCCAAGCCGCGTGCCGTTCCGTTCCACCGCGTAATCGACCGGGCCGCCATCGAACAGCATCGTGCGTGACCCGTTAGGACCATGCGCGGTGATCACCAGGGACAGGCCATGATTGGCGCAGCACAGAGCGCCGCCCGCCACCAGCCGCATCCCCTTGCGTTGCAACCGGGCCCATTCTCGCGTGACGAATGGCGGGGTGGACGACAGCGTGTCGGTGACATTGTCCACCAGCACGAGTATTTCGATGCGATCCGCCTGGTTCAGTGCCATCGGTGTGTTCCTCATCGTCATTGCCATATGCTGATCGGCGCCACGATCACGTCCCGGGGACGAGTTGGCAAATTTCTCGCCCGTCCGGCGGCCCGTCTGCTATCGTCGCGAAACGCCGGTCGCATGAAATGACAATCCTGTGTTGAGGAAGCCATGAAATTCGCCAGAAGGGGATCGGCGGTCCTGTTCGTCAGCCTGGCTCTGATCGCGGAGGCCCTGACCACCGGCGATGCGCGCGGCGCCAGCTTCGATTGTGCCAAGGCGACGCCGCCAATTGAGAAGCTGATCTGCGGCGATCCGACGCTCAGTGCCGCGGATGAGGCGATTGCGATCGCCTGGCAGGCGGCGCTCGCGGCGAGTCTTGACCGGACCGCCTTGCGCGACGAACAGCGGAGCTGGCAGCACAAGCGACCGGCGACCGCGCCCGAACTCGAAGCCTCGTACCGCCGCCGTATCGATAAACTGAACGATGAGACCGCCAAATGGCGCGCCATGCCGCGTACTTTCGCTGTCACTGAACTGAACGCCTCTTGTTTCACGACGCCGGAAGCCGACGCCGATCTGACCTGCCATGTCGAGGAATCGGGTAAGGTCGGCGGTGGCGATAAGCTCTCGTATCAATTGCAAGGTTTCTTCGACGGCGATCTCCGAATGAATGGTGGCGCCGTCATTTTCGCTGAAGCGGCGGGCACATTATCGCCCTTGCTGACCGCCTTTGACGACACCACGCATTACAACCAACCGGAAGTCGTGCGATCGGCCGCCGGCACGTTGTTGTGGATTCCCGGCCATATGGAAGGCACCGGCAATTTTAACACCGGGCGATTGTATATTTGGAGCGACGGAGTCTGGCAGGATGTGGACACGAAGTCGTGGCAGGGCGACATGGCACGCCGCTTTCCGCATGGTCTTTATGCCGCCAAGGGCATTTACCCGGATTATCGAACAATGACGGGAGCGACACCTTTGTGGCGGCCGGAAGACGCGAATTGTTGCGCCAAGGGCGGGCGCGCCACATTTCGGCTTGGGCTGAAGGATCGCCGGCTCGGGCTGGACGATTTGCGGATCACGTTGGGTCGGGCCGCGGCGGAACGGGAATAAGTGCCGGGTCTCGGTCGCGGGACAAACGACCACTTTCGCAATCACAATCCACCTCCATACCGGGAACGAGTGCCCGTCCCGATCGTTAAGGCGATGCCGGAGGCTAATGCCTCAGGGCCGGATTTATGAAAGGCACGTCACATGACCAGGATTCTGCTGGCCGGCGCAGCCGCGCTTGGCCTGATGTCAGGCGCCGTCATGGCGCAATCGACCATCACCACCACGTCAACCACGAATACGGGCGTTCCGGTTGGAGGATCTTTGAGCGCGCCGGTGGTTGTCTCGGGCTCGTCGACCAACGGCCACTCGGTCACGGCGGACGGCGATCAACACTTCGTCGCCGGCACGAAGACACGCGACAGCGCCGGTAACACAAGCGAGACGACGATCACCAATACTTCCTATCCGTTGACCGACATGGTTACGTCGACCAGGAAAACGACCAACGTCAGCAACGGTGTGGCGACGGAAACCACGGTGACCACCAATAGTTTCCCGTCGGGGCGGGCCGCCGGCACGACCTCGACCTCGACCCGCACCTACACTGTCGGCTCGAATTAAGGCGTCAGTTGCCACAATGATACCTTAACTTCCCCCTGGAACCATTCGCTCCGGGGGGACGTTTATCTTTCGCACGCATCCAATGCGCGTCAGGCACACGGTGTATTCATGCTGATCCGATCAACAGAGTGGATCCCGTGACCTGCTCATGGTCTCGCCGTTCCATCGAACGGTGAGGTGTTTTTCCACGAACAGGATAAGGAGCCTCCGATGAGGAGATCGCTGTTTTCAATCGCCGCCGCGTCTGTGCTTATGGCGGGCATGGGCCTCGCGTACGCCCAGTCGACAACCACCACGACTGAAACCTGGTCCAGCGACGAAGGGACCGGCCTGCGTTCCTACTCGACGACGGAGCATTGGAAGTCGTGGGACGACCCGTCGTTCCATGCCGGTGTCGGCGTGGCGGTCCCTGACACCGTGACGCTGCATCCACTGCCGGACACCATGCATGTGCCGTCGGCTGATCGTTACAGCTACAGCATCATCAACAACCAGCCGGTGGTGGTGGAGCGTACGACGCGCCGCGTCGTCCATACCTGGGAATAACCAGGGGGAATAACCCAGTCCTCCCCGTCGTACTGGGCCGATGAACGTAAGGAGTCCCCGCGCGGGCTCCTTACGCGCGTACGGACGTCACTCCCGGCACGACTTGCGGCGCCCTCCCGGCCCTGTAGCATCCGCCGCGTCCAGTCCGGGAGGAAACGTCTCATGTGGGAACCAATCACCCGCTACCCTGATCCGTCGGTTCAGGTTCTCGATCCCAGCTTCAACGCCCTGCGTCTGCCGCTCGCCTCGGTCGAGCGGCTGTATACCGGTTGCCGGTGGTCCGAAGGCCCGGTGTATTTCGGTGACGGGCGGTACGTGCTGTGGAGCGACATCCCCAACGATCGCATTCTGAAATGGGAGGAGGAAACCGGCGCGGTCAGCGTGTTCCGCAAAACCTCGTACAACGCCAATGGCAATACCCGCGATAGGCGAGGCCGCCTGGTGACCTGCGAGCATCGCGGCCGCCGCGTGTCGCGCACCGAATATGACGGCACGCTCACCACGATCGCCGACTCGTATCAGGGCAAGAAGTTAAATTCGCCGAACGATGTCGTGGTGAAATCCGACGGCTCGATCTGGTTCACCGATCCGGCGTTCGGCCTGTTGGGTTATTACGAAGGCGAGATGCACCCGTCCGAGCTGCCGATGTGCGTCTATCGCGTCGATGGCCAGAGCGGCGAGATCGCGATGGTCGCCGACGATGTCGAGGGACCGAATGGTCTCGCGTTTTCCCCCGACGAATCGATCCTCTACGTCGTCGCGTCACGCGCGCAGCCGAACCGGCTGATCCGGGCGTTCGATGTGGTGGAGGGGAAGAAGCTGACGAACAACCGGGTGTTCATCGACGCTGGTCCGGGTTCTCCGGACGGGTTCCGTGTCGATATCCACGGCAATCTGTGGTGCGGCTGGGGCATGGGCGATCCGGCGCTGGACGGGGTGCGGATCTTCAATGCGTCGGCGCAACCGATCGGCCATATCGCGCTGCCGGAACGCTCGGCGAATTTGTGCTTCGGCGGACGCTGGCGGAACCGGTTGTTCATGGCGGCGAGCCACGGTCTGTACGCGCTTTACGTCAACACGCGGGGGGCGGCCGGGGGGTAGCGCCTCATACGCGCGAAGTTACGGTTGGCGCCCCCTCGTCGTCATGGCCGCCCTCGTGGCGGCCATCCACGTCCTTGGCGCGGTCGGTAAAGTCGTGGATGGCCGGGCCACACCGGGCCATGACGTGCGAAAAGTACCAGTCGTCAACGCGATATTTAACCGGACAGCCGTGGCGCGAGGCCGGCCATGACGACGAGAGGGTCCCGTCGCTTGGATTCGCGGGTATGGAGTAGCGCCTAAGGCTCCGCCCGCCTGGCCGCGAGTACCAGCGGGGTCAGGCGGCGGTGCACCAGCCAGACCGCGATCCCGCAGACCACGACGATCGCGCCAAGCCAGGCGGCCGACATCCAGTCCCCGTCGCGCAGGCGATCGATCGACAGACCGGCCAGTTGCGCGGGAAACACGTGGGCCGGCGCCCAGATCAAAGCCGATGTGACGTTGGCGATCAGGAAGCGGCGCCTCGACATGCCAGTGATGCCGGCGACCAGCGGCACCGTCGAACGCAGCACCGGAATGAACCGGCAAAGGGCCACACTGAACGACCCCCATCGCGCGAAGAAGCGGTCGGCGCTTGCCATGATTTGCGGCCGCGTCGCCAGCGGCCACCAGCCTCGCACGGTGAAACGAAAGTGGAAGCCGACCCAGTACGACAGGAAATCGCCGATCACCGCGCCGAGGATCGCGACACCCAGAATGGGCAGCATGGGTTGTCCCGCCGCCGCCGCCGCGCCGGCGACTCCCATGACAATGACCGTGCCGGGGATGAACGTGCCAACGATCGCCACGGCCTCAATGATCGCCGCCAGGAACGCGACAACGATGGCCCACCCGGGATGGAGCGCCACCAGGCCGAACAGATGGGACATCCATCCGGAGGCGTTGCAGATCAGGCCCCACATGGCGTTGTTTCGAGTGCTCCCGGTGCGTCGTCGTGTGTGTGCGTTTTGCTTGCAAGCGAGGATAGGGTAACAGACTGTAAATGGGAAGCGTGTTTCCGGCGCGTTGCAAGCGCGTCAGGCGGCCTGCATCAGCGAAGGGTGGTTCACACCCGGGTCAACGTCATCGACCCGCTCAGCGTTTGACCAGGCTCCAGCACCGTCATCGCCTGCGATTTCGGCAAGTCGGGTCGATTGATCGCGTCAGGCACGTGGCTCACCGGCTCGACGCAAAAGAAATCCGCGCCGGCGGGGGTGAAGACCTGGAGATTGCCGAAAATGGCGTCCGCCTGGATGCGCGAGCCCGGAATCCGGGCTTCGCCATTCCACCCGGTGAAACAGTTGTCGAGCGGTTCGCCATCCATCGCGCGGCCGCCGGCGTGATCCCAGGCTTCGGGAACCGGCCCGTGGGTGACCGGCAGCGCGTCACGGTTCAACCACACACCGTCCGCGTGGAACGCGATGCTCTGGCCGGGCGCGCGCGGAAAATACGGATGCGCGCCAAGCCCCATTGGGGCAGGTGATGCATGACGATTGGCCGCTTCGATCTGGATCAACAGTCCATCGCCCGTCAGTCGGTAGGTCAGCCGCGCGGAAAACGCGAATGGCCACGCGCGAGCCGCCTCGCCGGTTGCGTCATGATGCAATGACAACGTCACGCTGGTCGAGGAAAGATCGTCCGCGCGCCATGATCTTTGCCAACCAACGCCATGAATCGCGTGCGGGTGGTCGCCAAAATTGGCCGCGAGTTCATACTCCCGGCCAGCCCAGGAGAAGCGGCGATGGCCGATACGGTTGCAGTACGGGACCAGCGGGAAGCAGCCCATCGCGCCGGGATTTCCGAGCAATACGGCCTCGGGTGAGGGATGGCGCAACAAGTGGGTGCCGCGGCGTGTCCAGCCCAAAATCGCGCCGCCATGATTGGGCATCACGACCAGCGAATCGTCGCCATGGACGAGGCGGATCATCGCGTCCCGAGCCTTACGCGGGTGTCCCGTTGGCGTATGGCTTCAACGCCGCGAAGATCGCCGCGTTCGCCGGCGTGGGGATGCCGTGCTTGCGGCCGAGCTGCACGACCTTGCCGGCGAGCCAGGGCAGTTCCAGCCGAAAACCATGTGACAGGTCGACCGCCATGGAGGCGCGTCCCGCCGCCGGCAGTCCTTTGATCGTCGCGGCCTGCCGCTCGACCGCGTCCGCCGGCAGAGGCACACCCTCGGCTCGCCCGACCGCGGCGGTTTCACGCATCACGTTTTCAAACAGCCAGAACACGTCGGGATCGTCGCGCAGTTTGCCGATCGGCAGGCGGGTGATCGCGGTGCCGCCACTCATCGCGGTGAGCAGAGTGAATTTCATCCAGATCGGTACCGCGATATTGTCGCTGAGGAGGACGTCGAAGCCGGCATTCCGGCACAGCGCGAGAAACGCCTCGGCGCGCGGTGACTTAGTGCCGTCACGCTCGCCGAACGCCATCGACATGAAGGTGCCGGTTTGCCGGATCACGCCGGGCTTCGCGATCGTGGCGCTGATGCCGACCGTTCCGGCCATGACATGCGCGGCACCCAGAATTGGCACCAGCCGATCGCTGGCGTCGACGCCGTTCTGCACCGGAATGACGCCGGTGTCCGGGCCGATCAGCGGTTTGATCTGCTCGCCGGCGGTTTCGATATCCCAGAGTTTCACGCAGAACAGCACGATATCGACCGGACCGATTGACGCGGGATCGTCGGTGGCCTGAACCGGGCGGATCAGCGTCTCGCCGCGATCGCCTTCAATGCGCAGGCCGTGTTCGCGCATCGCCGCGAGGTGGGCGCCGCGCGCGAGGAACGTCACATCTCCGCCGGCTTTGGCCAATGCCGCGCCAAAGCCTCCGCCGACGCCGCCGGCGCCGATAACCGCGATCCGCATGTCTGGACTCCTGTTTGCTCGCAGACTAACGGGTTCGCCGTTGCTCCGCGAGATGTACGAGGGGGGTCGTTCTCGTTCTTCGTCATCCGGGCCCGGGGATGACGTGATAGGGGCCCTGGGAGAACAGCGTAGGAAGGGATCGAGCGTGGAAGAAGTCGATTGCGTCGTCGTTGGTGCCGGTGTGGTCGGGCTGGCGGTTGCCCGCGCGCTCGCTCAGGACGGCAGGGAAGTGATCATTCTGGAGGCGGCGGAGGGGATCGGCACCGAGACGTCATCGCGCAACAGCGAGGTGATCCACGCTGGCATTTACTATCCCGCCAACAGTTTGATGGCGCGGTTCTGTGTCGAGGGACGACGTAAACTGTACCCGTATTGCCGGGAGAAAGGCGTGCCGCATGAAAACTGCGGCAAGCTGATCGTCGCGACCAACGAGCAGGAAGACGCGATGCTGGCCGGTATCAAGCAACGCGCCGAGACCAACGGCGTCGAGGGGATGCGCGTGCTGACTCGCGACGAGGCGATGGCGATGGAACCGGCTCTGCGTTGCACCAGCGCGTTGCTGTCGCCGATGACCGGGATCATCGACAGTCACGCGTTCATGCTGGCGTTGCAGGGCGACGCGGAACACGCCGGCGCGATCCCGGTGTTCTTCAGTCCCGCGATCGGCGCCCATGTGCGCGACCGCAAGATCGACATCGACGTCGGCGGCGCCGATCCGATGACGTTACGATGCAGTTTGCTGGTGAACTCGGCGGGGTTGCACGCGCCGCTGCTGGCGCGCCGGATCACGGGTATGCCGCCCGAGCGGGTGCCGACCGAGTATTATGCCAAGGGCAACTATTTTACCCTGGCCGGGCGCTCGCCGTTTTCGCGGTTGATTTATCCGGTGCCGGTGCCAGGCGGGCTTGGCGTGCATCTGACCATCGATCTGGGCGGGCAGGCGCGATTCGGTCCGGACGTGGAATGGATCGATACGATCGACTACACGGTCGATCCCGCGCGGTGCGATAGTTTTTATGAGGCGGTGCGGCGTTACTGGCCAGGCCTGAAAGACGGCGCTTTGCAGCCCGGTTATGCGGGGATCAGGCCGAAGATCGTGCCGCGTGGCGCCCCGGCGCAGGATTTCGTTGTGCAAGGGCCGCAAACGCATGGCGTCGCGGGTCTGATCAACCTGTTCGGAATCGAAAGCCCAGGACTGACGGCGTCGCTGGCGATCGCCGAGCACGTGGTGGAGGTCGTGGCGACGGGCTGATCGCCCGGTTTTCGCGGGTTTACCGGGCCTTCACGAATCGGAACAACATAGGCGACGCTTTCACCTCATCAGGCTGCCCCGAGTCGATCGTGGGCTGAGAGGAAGCGAATCGTGTCATTGGATGACCCGGGACTGGTTTCAGCGTTCCGCGATGCTCGCCCGATTCATATCTCGGGCTACGACAGGCAGGAAAACGATTTTTATCCGACGCCCTCCTGGGTGACCGAGGCTTTGCTGAACTGTGTCACGCTGCGCGGCCCGGTGTGGGAGCCGTGCTGTGGTGACGGGGCGATGGCGCGAACCATCATCGCCCGGGACCATGGCGTGGTGGCCAGCGACCTCGTGGACCGGGGGTTTGGCCAGCCCGGGATCGATTTTCTCGTCTGCCGGGCGTTTCCGGTGGGCTGCGCGAGCATGGTGACCAATCCGCCTTATGGCGACGGCGGCGGCTCGGTCAAAGGCGCCAGCGCGCCGGGTGCGCTGGCGGATTTCGTGCGGCATGCGATCCGGTTGACCGAGGCCGCTGATGGGCAGCTGGCGTTGCTGGTGCGGTTTCAGTGGATGGCGGGGAAGAAGGCGGCGAATTTGATTTCGTCGGGTCCGCTGGCGAAGGTCATCGTGCTGCGACGGCGCATTCGCTGGTTCGACATGGGGCCGATGACCAATCACGGACAGCACCACCACGCGTGGTTGTTCTGGGATTGTCATCATGAGCGTGGGAAGGCGCCGGAACTGGTGTTTGGGGGGTAGCCAGGTTGGACTGGGGTGGTTGAGCTGCCGCAAGTAAGTAAAGAATCTAACACGGAGAACACGGAGAACCACGGAGCATGCACGGAGAAGAAAGAAATTTTAGCGCTACGCGCGGAGTCTGATCCCGCTTCGCGCGAAGCGCCATATTTTTTTCTCCGTGCATGCTCCGTGGTTCTCCGTGTCCTCCGTGGTGAATTCTTGCTTTCTTACAAAGCCGCGAACGTCACGGGCCGTCCCACGATCAATCCCAGGTGATCGGTTCCCGCGAAACCTCGACGCTCCCGTTATGCGTCAACCGCACCACGTTCACCGTCTTCGCCAGATCCGGCGATCCCGAATAATACGCCGGAACTTTCCCCGTCCCCACCTGGGCCGCCCGATTCCAATGGCCCAGTGCCAGATAATCCGCTTGCGTCGCATCGATTTCCGCGTCGCTGATCAGCCAGGACGGACGCAGCGGGACGGCGCCGTCTTCCTCGTAATGGCCGTGCGCGAGAACGATATGCCAGCGTGACGAACGCGGCCGAGGCGTCCGCAACGGGACCATGTCGCTGTAATCGACATGCGCGTGGCCCCAGAATTCGACATCGAATTCCGGGAAACGCACCGCCTGTTCGTGCGTCACGCCGATGATGTGCACGTGCGGCAGTTTCGCCATCTCACCGCGCAGATAAACCGAGTCCGGCGTCACCGGATCGTGGTTGCCCGGCAGGATCAGCACTGGCCGTCCGGCGTCCGCCAGCAGCTCGGTCGAGCGGTCCAGGATGTGCGCCGGCTGGCGGTTATTGTCGAACACATCGCCCACCAGCAGCACGAAATGCGCGTTGTGGGTCTTCGCCGCTTCCAGCACCACGCGAAGGCCGGTGGTGCCGTCGTTCCCGTAAGGATTCTGATGTGGATCGTTGTCGACGTGGAGGTCGGAGCTATGCACGAGTACGATATCTGTCACGGTCGAGAAGTCCGGTTATGGTCTGGGCCAGTGTGGCCGGGATGGCCTGGTTGTGCCAGAGTGCCGGCTGAAACGCCAACCTTGAGGGAGCACAAGATATGATCGATCTGCATTACTGGCCCACGCCCAACGGGAAGAAGGTCACGATCCTGCTGGAAGAGGCGGCGATCCCCTACAAGATCATCCCGTGCAACATCGGCCGCGGCGATCAGTTCACCTCCGAATTCCTGAAGATGAACCCCAATCACCGCATGCCGACGATGGTCGACACCGCACCGGCCGGCGGCGGCGAGCCGATCGCGATCTTCGAGTCCGGCGCGATCATGATGTACCTCGCCGAGAAGGTCGGGAAATTCTATCCCCAGGACCTGCGCGGCCGGTACGCGGTGAATGAGTGGCTGATCTGGCAGATGGCCAATCAGGGACCGAAGAGCGGCGAGTGCGGTCACTTCCGCCGGTTGGACGCCAGCAAGGGCGATCAGACCTATGCCATCACGCGGTTTACCGACGAGGCGAACCGGCTTTATGGTGTGCTGAACAACCGGTTGTACGCCAGCAAATACGTGGCGGGCGATCAGTACACGATCGCCGACATGATCTGCTACCCGTGGACCGTGAACTGGAAAGCGCAAGGCCAGGACATCGAGGAATTCAAGTACTTCAAGCGGTGGTTTGAGGAGATGGGTGCCCGGCCGGGCGTGCAACGCGGCATGGCGGTGGGCTCGGACATGGCCGAGGATCAGTCGAAACTGTCGCAAGAGGAAAAGGACCGGCGCGCGAAGATGCTGTACAATCAGCGCGCGCGGCCGGTGCCGGCCTAACCAGCCCCTCTCCGCCCCTGGGGGCGGAGAGGCCGGGTGAGGTGGGGGACAGCCCGGCGTTCGTGAGAAATTGATGCGATTTGGACAAGCCGCGGGGTGGTCCCCCACCTCACCCTGACCCTCTCCGCCCCCAGGGGCGGAGAGGGGACGTGGCGTCATCAACAGGAAAATAACTCATGGCCGAAGTGGAATGTTTCTTCGATTGCTCCAGCCCGTGGACGTATTTCGCGTTTCACAGTCTGCTGGAATTGCGCAACGAAATCGGCGTGACGATCGCTTTCCGGCCGCATCTGGTCGGCGGCGTGTTCAACGCCGTCAACCCCAGCGTGCACAATGCACGCGAAGCGCCAGTCCCCGCGAAATCCGCCTACAGCAAAAAAGACCAGACCGACTGGGCTCGATTCCTCGGTATCAGGATGCACTATCGCCCCACCGTATTTCCGGTGAACAGCGTCAAGGCGATGCGCGGCTGCTGCTGGCTGGAGGGCACTGATAAACTCGAACCCTTCGCACTGGCCACTTTCGACGCTTACTGGGGCGACGACAAGGACATTTCCAAGGACGATGTGCTGACCTCGATCTGTGGTAAATCCGGCATCGATCCGGCGGCGTTCTTCACCGCGATCAACGATCAGGCGAACAAGGACAAATTGCGCGACAACACCCAGGAACTGATCGACCGCGGCGGATTCGGCTCCCCTACCATGTTCGTCGGCGGCGACGACATGTATTTCGGCAACGACCGCATGCCGTTAATCCGTGACGCGGTGCTGCGCCGGCGCAAATGATCCTGCTCGACATCGACGCGAGGGGCGTGGCGCGCGTCACGGTCAACAACGCCGAACGCCGCAACGCCCTCGGCAACGCGGGCAAACGTGAACTGGCGGAGGCGTTCGAACGCCTCGCGACAGAGCCGGCGTTGCGCGTTGCCGTGCTGACCGGCGCCGGCGACCGCTCGTTCATCGGCGGCGCCGATGTCACGGAAATGTCGACATTCGAGCATGGCAACGCCGCCGAAGGCCCCACGCTGACTCATCGCGTGTGTGAGGCGATAAGGCGTGCTCCGGTGCCGGTGATCGCCCGCGTCAACGGCTATTGTTTTGGTGCTGGATTGGAGATCGCCGCGTCCTGCGACATGCGCGCCGCCGTGGATACCGCGCGGTTTGGCATGCCGGAGGTGTTGTTCGGCCTGCCCTCCGGCATGGAGGCCGTTCTGCTGCCGCAACTGATCGGCTGGGGTAAAACCCGCGAGCTGGTATTCACAGGCCGCCACATCGACGCGCGCGAAGCGGCCGCGTGCCACCTGGTCGAGCGCGTGGTTCCCGCGGCCGAACTCGACGCGGCGGTCGATGACTGGGTCGCGGCGATCCTCTCGGCGGGTCCGAACGCGATCCGCGCGCAGAAAGAACTGATGCGCGACTGGGAACGCATGTCGGTCGCGGACGCGATCCAGCAAGGCATCCGCGCCGTCGCCGCCGCGCACGGCACCGAGGAAACCAAACGCCTGATGGGCGCGTTCGTCGAAAAACGACGGGCGAAAACCGGGGAAAAACCATGAACCAGTCCTGTGTGTGTGGACGCCGGCATTTGTTTCTGGGCGGCATCGCCGCGGCCTTCGCGCCGGCCGCTTTGTCCTCTGGGGCCTTCGCCGCCGCGAAACCACACCGGATCGACGTGCATCACCATCTCGTTCCTCCGGCGTACGTCGACGCGGTCAGGCGAGCAAAACTCGACAATCCGCCGATGGTGAACTGGACGCCGGAGAAATCGTTGGAGGACATGGACAAGGCGGGAACCGCGACCTCGATCGTTTCGCCGATGCCGCCCCAACTCGGCTTTCTCCCTCCCGCGGATGCCGCCAAGGTCGCGCGCGAGTCAAACGAATGGGCGCGGCAAATGGCCAAGGATCATCCGGGCCGTTTCGGGGTCTTCGCGATGTTGCCGATGCCCTATATCGAGGACAGCCTAAAGGAGATTGAATACGCCTTCGACACGTTGAAGGTCGATGGCATCGGCATGATGACCAATTACGGCGACAAATGGTTGGGCTATCCGGAACTGGCGCCGGTGTTCGAGGAACTCAACCGGCGCAAGGCGGTTGTGTTCACGCATCCGATGAGCCCCGCTTGCTGTGTCAACGTGGTCAAGGGCGTCTCGGATGGCACGGTGGAATGGGGCGCCGATACGACGCGGACGATCACCAACCTGATCTTCAGTGGGGCGTCGGCACGCTACAACGACATCAATTTCATTTTCTCGCACGGCGGCGGCGTGCTGACCGCGGTCGCCGAACGGTTGCGCATCCAGATGGTCACCACGCCGCCGTACAAAGGGAAGGTCACCCGCGAGATGGTCGATCACGAACTGAAACGCTTTTATTACGATACCGCGCAGGTTTCCAACGAGGTCACGATCCAGGCTCTGGCCAAACTCGTTCCGGTGTCGCAGATCGTGTTCGGTACCGACTTTCCGTACCGCACCGGCGCCGAGCATGTGGCCGGGCTGACCGCGAGGTTCAACGCCCGAGACCTGGCCGCGATCGATCGGACCAACGCGCTGCGGATCTTGCCCGCGTGGCGGTGAGGGCGGGCTAAACCGCCTCGGCGCTCCAGTTCCGCGGCGCGGCGCAGCAGGCGCAACCGCCGGGGTGCGACGTGGCCGCGCTGAATTCCGAATTCTCCGTTGCGCCGCCCCCCAAAGCCGGGCAGGTCAGCAGTCGCGGTGCCGGTTCATTGCAGTCGGGGCACGGCTGCGGTTGATCGAATTCCGCCATCGGCCGGTTTTCAGTGAACGGGCCGCAAGTCTCGCATTCGTATTCATAATTGGGCATCGCTTCACCCTGTCAGGTCAGTGGATCTCGCCGGACCGCTTCAACGCGTCGCGCAGTTTCGCGGGCGTGAAGTCCGGGGAGCGGCAGACATCGAGGATGACCTTCTCGCGGCGGGAAATCAAATCGATCGCGGCGGGCAGTTTGCGCACCGAGTCGGCCGGCACCACCACCGCGCCGTGGAAGTCGGCGTGGATCACGTCGTCGTGGCCGGCCTGCATGCCGAAAATGTTCACCGGCTGGCCGAAGGTGACCATGTGGACGTGCGCGTGGCTCGGCCCGATGCGTCCGCCCACCATCTGGAAGCCCGGAGCCCAGGCGTCGAGGTCGCGGAACGATCCGTTGGTGACGCAGCCGATGGCGCCGAGGGCCTTGTGCACGGTCGACTGCACCTCACCCCAGTACGCGCCGTAGCCGATCTGGCCGTCGATGTCCTGGATCACCGCGATGGTGGGGAAGTCGGTGGCGTGGACGTAGTCGTACCAGTCGGCTCGGTCGGTGACCTTGCCGCGCGCCACCTCGGTGGAGCGGATCATGCCGACGCGGGCGAGGCCGACGATCGGTTTGGCTTTGTGGTCGATGCAGACCATGGGCTCGACCGTGTAGCCGAAGCGGCGGCGTTCCGGGTTGGTGATCTCCAGCCCGTTGCAAATCGTCGGCGTGTCCCACTGGGCCAGCACGTCGAGGTCGGACTGGTTGAACGGGCGGTCGGCCATCGGGAGTCTCCTGGTCCGTTGGTTTGGGAAGGACATGGCGGGGATTGGGGCGGGAGGCAAGGGGTTGGTTTACCCTTGTCCGCTCAGAGTATTTTGAATGAAGGCTTTCCGCCGTGCTATATGGCGCACGCGCCATGAGAAGCCGCCGGCGGCGACATGTCGGTGGGCATTGGCGGCTATAGTGTGAGGACCCAATGACGAAGGTGGCGGAGCCGCAAGTCATAGAAAGCACCGCCGGGCAGGTGGCGGAAGAGCTCGCACGGCGTGGTATCGCGCCGGACCGGCACGTGACGATCACCATCGAGCCGGACGACTGGCTGGCCGACGTTCGCCGATACGCGCGGCCAAAAGTGATCGAGGCCGGTTGGTCGGATGACGATATCGACCGGCTCATCAAGCAGGCTCAGAAGGAAGTCGAGCCGGGCTCGGGATGAGGGTCGTAGTCGATACCAACGTCTTCATCAGCGCCGCGCTCAAGGAATCATCGTGGCCGGGTATGGTAATTCGGTGGCTCGACGAGCACGGCGGGCTTCTCAAAAGCACAGTTACCGAAGATCAACTGGTTGAGGTTTTGCGAAGGCCCTACTTCGCGTCAAAGTTGCCACAATTCTATCTCGACAGGGTGCGGCGGATGTTGGCAACCGCGGAGATGGTGACGATCGTTGACCGCATCACGGCGTGTCGCGATCCCACGGACGACAAATTTCTTGAACTGGCGGTTAACGGTCGCGCGGAAATGATCGTGACCGGGGATCTCGATTTGTTGGTTTTGCACCCCTTTCGGGATATCGCGATCATCGCACCTATCGCCTTCTGTCACGCGCACGCGCGGACTGACTGAAAGCGTTGGTTGCCGTGGAAAACATCATTGTAGAGGCCGAGGCCATGCCGACCGCGCGCACCGTCAGGGTCACCTGGGCAAACGGAGCGAAGACCGGGCATGATTTTGGTAATTTGGTGGGCAAGGGCGTCTTCTCCGCCTTCGCCGATCCCGCGTTTTTCGCGCGCGTCAAGGCCGGCGAGCGGGGACGTAGCCTCGACTGGCCGAACGAGATCGACTTTTGCGCTGATGCTCTCTGGTTCGAGGCACGGCCAGCGGATGCACCCGAACAAACGCGGCATATCATCGACGCGTCCGCCGGCCAGCATACGTAATCCCCCGCAAAGTTGAAACTTCTGGGAAGTCCGCTGTCATGGCTCCGGGTCGCGGCGGTGGAGAACCGTTGCGATCTGGTGAACGGCGCTTTGTCGTGTCCCGAAGCTACCCGGGCTATTTCTTCGCGTGTTCCTCCAGCAGCCGGTTGATGTCGGCTTCGTAGGGCAGCGGCTCGATTTTGGCGGGGTCGAAGGGCGGGAGGACGGGTTCGGGCTCGCCCAGTTCGCGCAGCACGGCGCGGCAGCGTTCGAGGTCCCAATGGTGGTAGTAAGGCGGGCCGTCATCTGAAACGCTCGGCCGGCGCGACGGTGGCGAGAACCTACCTCATCGCTCTGGAACACGACCTCGAGACCGTCATCCTCACCCGGCCCCGGGCGTTCGGTTGGTTCCGTGGGACCGGCCAACCCTATCGGGCCAAACTATTCCGGGTGGGACGGTCCACCTGGTGGATCATCTACGTCGTCGACGACGAGCATAATTGCCTCCTCGCCGTTTGGAGTGGGTAGTAACGTTCGAGGATCATTTCCGCTGCCAGTTTCCTTATTCGGCTGCGAGCCGCCTTGATCCGCTTCGCGGCTCAAGCGTTCTGGCCTGACATCCCCGCGACGCCGGTGCTGGCGGCGGTTCCCCGGGCGCGTGCGGACGGAGGGTTCACCTTGCTGTTTGAGGCATCGATCATGGCCCTGACCAGCGTCATGCGGGACGCCCGGCCGATCGGCGAACACGATACCAGGCTGTGGCCATGCCGCGTCATTTCTGGTCGAAAGTCATGGCCTGGCCGGTCTGGCCAGGAATCTTCATCAGTTCATTCATGTGACTGACACCTCAGGCGTACGAGTGCGTCGTGTCGTGGTACGTGCGGTCGCCGGGCAAGCAAGAATTTTAACACGGAGGGCAGGCGAGTTCACGGTGACCACGGAGAAGGGATTTATAATATTCTTCTCCGTGTTCACCGTGATCTCCGATTCCTCCGTGTTAAATCCTGGCGAACCATCGAACCGCGGGGGCGTATGAGTGTGTCCCGTCATGCCGCCCGGTTATCGAGTTCGACGTTCATGCCCAGGGATTTCAGCTCCTTGACCAGAACGTTGAAGCTTTCGGGGATGCCGGCCTTGAAGTTGTCCTGCTATCCACGTCAGCGAAGAGCCGCATAATTGCGTCGAGATCATACGGCTTTGGAACACAGTCCTGGAACCGGGAACGCACCGATTGTCGGGGCACCAGTGAACTCGGATCGCCACTCCCCGCCCATTCCAATTTCCGCCGGCCACCCTTATCACCACGCCCGCCGCCAGCGCCAAATCGATCTACCGCTCGTCCCTCGGCAATTTCATGCTTAAAGCCAGTTTCCCCATATCTCCCGCGACATGGGCAACGTCCCCCACATCGCCGCTCCCGCGCCGCGCCAGGTATCGCAGCACCACGATCGTGCCAATCGCGATGACCCCTCCCGCGATCAGATCGACCAAATAATGACCGCCTTCACTCAGGCACCCCACGATCATCAGCCCGTTCACCACGCACGCGAGAAACAGGAACCGCGTGCCTCGCGCCGCGTAAGTCATCAGGATCGCCATGACGGTATGAAACGACGGGAACGTCACGAGCCCGTTCAGCCGGCCGATCTCAACCACCGGCATGGCTCCCGACCGCAGCGCCACCAGGTCGCGCAGGAACAGCGGCACTTTCCCGGGCTCCGCCTGGAAAACGACCCAGGCGCACTCGGCCGGGAACAGGGCGAACAGAATGAGCGTCGGGATCAGCGAGATCGCCAGTCCGGACAGTAACTCGTACGCCCGAGGCAGCATCCCGCTCAGCGGCAACGCGATGATGAACAGGACCATCTCCGGAACCAGAACGACATAGGCGCCGTGCAGCAATCCGCGTAACAACCGGTGGTCCTGAACCACGTGGTACCATGCCAGCCAGTCGAAGCCGAGTGCCGCGTCGCCGCGCGCCAGCATCGCGTCGGCATAAGGCCGCCCAACCGTCGCGGCGAAATAACTGAGCGCGGCCGATCCCGAGGTCAACGCGAACAAAATGCCAAACACCGCCACCAGGCCGGCGGCACGATCGCCTTCGCGGAGTCGCCGATAAAAAATGAAATTGATCGCCATCAAAAGTATTGTGGCGATCAGGTTGCCAAGTCCCGCCATGCGAACGCCAAGACGCGAAGCCCAGATCAGGTCGGCGATCCACATCGCGCCCAATAGCAGGCTCATGACAATGAAAAATCGTGAGGATCGCATGGCTTCCATCGTGGGCTGCCTCATGCGGGATGGTTGGCCGGCGCGCAAGAATGAATCGTTTCAACACATCGCGGTTTACAGGATGGGCGGTTTACAGGATGGGCGGTTTACAGGATGGGCGGTTTACAGGATGGCGCGGTTTACAGGATGGATTGATGTGGTTAGGATCGAGTCTTAACGGTGCCGTCATAAACGTAACGGCGTGTGGAAGCAGTGGGGGATTTAACTTGCGGTTGCGCTCACTTGTCACGGTGACGGCTAACGCCATCGCCATTTCGCTCCTGGGACTAACGGCTGTCGCGCTGGCGAACGAGGTCACCGTCGGCGGCCTCAACGTCTATGGGCCCATCGATCTCGTCAGCGACCTCGACGAATTTGTGGAATTTGTCTCCGGTGGCACCTATGTGACCTTTACGAGCACGCCCCTTAACGGAGACTACGCCGTCGCGGCGCTGGACCAACTCCAGGCCTTCTTGTCGGGCCTGAGTTCCGTGTCCTACTCGTACGGACGTGACATCTTGAATGGCGCGCTACTGGCGCTTGACCCGCTCAGCCAGTACTCGGACTTCGACAGCAGCAATTATACGATCATCGTTGGACTCGCGGACGACAACCCGTTGCTGGAAGCGGCGGAGGGGATACCCGAGCCGGCCGCGATCTCGGTGATCGTCTCCGGAATCGCGGGCCTCGCGTTTTTGCGGCGGCGCTTCATCGGCAGGTGAGGCTCAGGCACGCGGCCTCGCCCGGGCGGAGAGTTTCGGGCAGGATCGCGGCATGACTTCACCGGCCGCTCCCAACATCGCCACCGGCGGTAAATCCATCTACGGTGTTCCCCTCGGCATTCTGATGCTGGAAGCCCGTTTCCCCCGCATCCCCGGCGATATGGGCAACGCCCTGACCTGGCCGTTCCCGGTCCTGTATCGAGTCGTTCGCGGCGCCACCCCGGAACGCGTCGTCCTCAATGCCGCCGAGGGCCTGCTGCCGGACTTCCTCGCCGCCGCCGCTGATCTCGTCGACCTGGGTGCCGAGGCGATCACCACCAACTGCGGCTTCCTGTCTCTGTTCCAACGTCAGCTCGCCGCGCATGTCCGGGTGCCGGTCGCCACGTCAGCGCTGATCCAGGTGCCCTGGGTTCAGGCGACGCTGCCTCCGGGCAAGCGGGTCGGGGTGATCACCGTCTCGGCCGGGTCGCTGACGCCGCGCCATCTGGAGGCAGCGGGCGTGCCCCTGGACACGCCGGTGGCCGGCACCGAGACCGGGCGGGAGTTCTTCCGGGTGCTGATCAAGGGGGAAAAGCAGGATTTGGACGTCGGCCTCGCCGCCCAGGACATTCTGGACGCGGGGAGGGCGCTGGTCGCGCGGCACGCGGAGATCGGCGCGATCGTCCTGGAATGCACCAACATGCCGCCATACGCGCACGCGCTGCGGGAGGCGATCGGGTTGCCGGTGTTCGATATTTATTCGCTGATCACCTGGTTCCACGCGGGGTTGCGGCCGCGCGATTTCAGGGCCTGAGCCACGCGCGATCCGCCCGCCCGCCGCCCCACCGTCATCCCCCGGCTTGTCCGGGGGACCCTCATCAGCACCATGCCGCGATTGGTCCCCCGGACAAGCCGGGGAATGACGGTGCGGCGGCGGGGGATGACGGTGCGGCGGCGGGGGATGACGGTGCGGCGGCTGGGGATGACGTTGGGGCACGGAGGAACCCGGCCCCGGGCGATAATACGTGACCTTTTTGAAGAATTCGGCGAGATAGGGTGCCGGGAAGCAGCGGGATTTGCCGCTCGAGGGATTCGCGCATGGGACTGACACGGAAACGCATTCTGGTGACCGGAGGGGCCGGCTTCCTCGGCTCGCATTTGTGTGAGCGGTTGTTGCGCGACGGCCACGATGTCCTCTGCGTCGACAATTATTTTACCGGTCGCAAGGACAACATCGTCCACCTGCTCGACCATCCGCACTTCGAGGTGATGCGTCACGACATCACCTTCCCGCTTTATGTCGAGGTCGACGAGATCTTCAATCTCGCCTGCCCGGCCTCGCCCGTGCACTATCAGTTCGACCCCGTTCAGACCACCAAGACCTCCGTTATCGGCGCCATCAACATGCTGGGCCTGGCGAAACGGGTCGGCGCCAAAATCCTGCAGGCCTCGACCAGTGAGGTTTACGGCGACCCCACCATCCATCCGCAGACCGAGGACTATCGCGGCAACGTCAACCCGCTCGGCCCGCGCGCCTGCTACGATGAGGGCAAGCGCTGCGCGGAGACGCTGTTCTTCGACTATTACCGGCAGAACAAGGTCGCCATTAAGGTCGTCCGGATTTTCAACACCTATGGTCCGCGCATGCATCCCAACGATGGGCGCGTGGTGTCCAATTTCATTGTCCAGGCGTTGCGTGGCGAGGACATCACGCTGTACGGCGACGGCAACCAGACCAGGGCATTCTGTTACGTCGACGACCTGATCGAGGGCTTCGTGCGCATGATGGCGACCGGGCCCGAGGTGACCGGACCGATCAATATCGGCAACCCGCATGAAATACCGGTCCGTGAACTGGCCGAGCGGGTGATTCGCCTGATTGGCTCACAGTCCCGGATTGTCCACCTTCCGCTGCCGCAGGATGATCCGCTGCAACGCTGCCCCGATATCACCCTGGCGAACACCGTCCTCAACTGGCGACCGGCGATCGACCTCGATACCGGGCTTGCTCAAACGACTGCCTACTTCCGGAAGATGCTGGCTGATTCCGATCAATTATCCGGATAATGGCAAGGTGCGCCCTGGGTCATGCGGCAGGTTGAAAATCACGTCGCTGAAACGGATCGCATGATCTCTGAGAGTCGCGTCGATGCCATCCTCGGTTAGCGTTATCATTCCGGCCTACAACGCCGGACGATGTGTGACGCGTGCCATTGAGACCGCGCTGAGCCAAACGCTACCGGTGCGGGAGGTGATTGTGGTCGATGACGGCTCGACCGACGACACGGTCGCGGTGGTGTCGAAGTTTGGCCCGCCGGTGCGGGTGGTCAGCAAGCCGAATGGCGGACCGGCGAGCGCGCGCAATCTCGGTGCCAGCCTCGCCAGCGGTGAGTGGCTCGCCATGCTGGACGCGGATGACTGGTGGTTCCCGCGCAAAAATGAACTGCAACTGGCCTGGTCCACGAGCGACGATATTGGTCTGTCGCATTGCCGCCTGGATCACCGGGTCGAGCGGCCGCCCGATGAACTGACGTTTCAGGAGTTGTGGGATCGCAACTGGATCAGTTGTTCGTCGGTCCTGATCCGCCACGCCGTGTTCGATGCTGTTGGCGGCTTCAACGAAGATCCAGGATTGATTTCCGTTGAAGATTACAATCTTTGGCTGCGAGTCGCGGCCGCGGGGTGGCGTCTTGTCGCCTGTCCGCACATCCTGGTGCATTACACACAGGGCATCGGCATATCATCGGACGCGGAACGGTTGATGCGGGCGTCGCTGTGCAATGTCGATGATCTGCGACGGCGCCTGGGATTGCCACCGGACGTCGCCGCCGCGAAGCGACGGCAGATCCGCGCGGAATTTCGGCGCGTGGCATTGTACGGCAGTGATAACGAAAGCTCGCGCGCGCTGATGCGCCATATCTTTCGCGATGAACCCAGCGTCAGAGTCGGTCTGAACATCGCCGCCGGTGCCTTGTTCGCACCGATGTTGCATTTGAAACATACGGTCGGGCAGCACCGGTGGCGTGGCCTTCCGGCACGGGTGGCACCGGAGGACCAGCGGGAGAGTGAATTCGCCGAACGCCACATTCCAATCCAGGAGGAGCCATTTTGGAAAACTAACGAACTGGCTGTATTCGGGGCACGCCAGACCTTGCCGGAGCCAATGCGCGCCGGCGCCTCGCGGGGGCCGATGCTGGTGACGACCGTCGATGCAGAGGAAGATTTCGATTGGAGCGGTCCTTTCAGTCGCGCCGCCACGCGGGTGACGTCGATGCGCTCACAGTACAAAGCCCATCGCGTGTTCGAACGGTATGGCGTCATTCCGACTTATCTCGTCGATTTTCCGGTGGCGTCTCAGGACTCTGGGCGCGGACCGCTCAAGGAATTGTCGCAATCCCGGCGATGCGAGATCGGCACGCAGTTGCATCCCTGGGTTAATCCGCCGTTCGTGGAAGTCATCTCAAACCGCAACAGCTATCCCGGCAATCTGCCGATGGTGGTCGAATACGACAAGCTGCTGGCATTGACCAACATGGTGGAGGAGGCGTTTGGCGCGAGGCCCGAAATCTACCGCGCGGGCCGTTCCGGTTACGGTCCAAATACGGCGGAAATCCTACGCCACCTCGGCTATTTGGTCGATACGAGCATGATGCCATGCTGGAATTACGCGCCGCGCGGCGGCCCCGATTTTCGCACGCTTCGGGCGGAGCCGTTCTGGATCGACCGTGACCAGACGGTGCTGGAGCTTCCGGTCTCGGTCGCTTTGGTTGGCCGCGCGGCGCGGCTTGGACCTCGCGTCGCCGGCTATTTGTTCAACCGGTTCAGTGAGCGCATGGGCCTGACCGCGGTGGCGGCGCGTCTTGGTCTGATGGAACGCATCCGCCTGACCCCGGAAGGCATCGCGATCGATGAAGCGAGGCGTCTGGTTCGTCACATGATCGCGGATGGGCATCGGGTCTTCGTGCTGACCTATCACAGTCCGTCGCTGGAGCCGGGCGGCACGCCTTACGTGCGAACCGAAGCGGACCTCGCGCGTTTCCTGGCCTGGCTGGAAGAATTCTACGACTTTTTCACCAAGGAAATCGGCGGTCAGTGCGTGAGTTGGCGCGACGTTCGCGACTCGTTGCTGCCGGCTCGTTCGGCCGCCGATCAGGCCGAACCGGCGACCGTGGTGTGACGGCGGCCGCCTGATCTCAGACCAGCGCACTTAAAGATTGACAGATGACGCTGTCTCTTCCACGTCATGGCCCGGCTTGTCCGGGCCACCCGCACCCGCACGGTGCCGGGTCAGGTGGCCCGGACAAGCCGGGCCATGACGTAAAGGGCGAGCGTCAATCGTTAAGTGCGCTGATCTCAGACCGATTTCCCGGTGCCAACCGGATCGCCCAGCCAGCGGCGGTACAAATATTTCAGCGGACGTTTGATACCTAATCGTTCCGATAAGCCGCGGAACCAGGGCAGCACGATCTGATCCCATTCGATCTGCGCCCGGTATGTTATCATGCCAACCGGATTGCGCCGGAAATAGCGCAGCAGGAAGCGGTAATACTGGCTCTTGGTGTAGACCTTGGCGTTGCCGCCGATTTTCGCCACCAGCGGCGTGAAGCGCGGATACAGCGTGGTGTTGATCAGCCGCACTTTCATGAAATTGCCGATCAGCAGATCATCGACATAACCATATTCCACGGTCGTCATCAGCGATTGTTTCGGTACCAAAAATACGAGACCGCGCGCGTTTGGATCGCCGGCCCGGCGGTTGAGGGGAATTCGGCGCGTCTCCCCGCCAACCTGGAACTCGACGAAATCGACGTACCGCCTGATCAGTTCGAACTTGCGCATGAACGCTTCAACGCGATTCCATTCCGCTTCGCTCAGACGGCTGGACCAGTCGTCGTCACCGGTCGCCGTGGTGATCTGGCTCTCGTCCGATACCTGCTGTTCGTGATTGCGGACATAATCGCCGGTGGCGACATCGACGGTGACGAACGGTTCGATGAGCCGGACCTCGGGGCGCGACCAGTAGCGCTTCATATCGGCCCAACCGATCCGGTGCGGATTGGCCCACACCGAATCAGCCCGCACATAGATGTGCTGCGATGAGGAGCAACAGAAATTGCCGGCGCCAAGCCGCGCCGCCGTGCGCGCCACGGTCCAGATCGCGCCTGGCTTGCGTTCCTCGGGCGGACCGGCGAGCGAGGCACCCGTCTCATCGACGAAATTGAACATGTCCGCGTCGACCGAACACAGCGCGAGAAGCCAGGTCTTCTCCCGCGGATAATTCCGCACCAGCCGGTGGATGAAATTGAATTCCCCGCACAGCGGCGAGTCATTGAGGTCGATGATCAGCGAGCCGTCCGCTTCGACGATCAGGATGGCGTCCTGATTGATGTTGTCGATACACATCACCCGGATGCGGGGAGTCAGCGTATGCCAGGTCCGCCAGGGCAGAATGGTGACGTCGAAGCCGCGATCGCGCAGGTTCGTCGCGATGTCGTGGTCGTAATGATCGGGCAGCAGAAACTGCTTTCCCGCCGGCAAAAGACCCAGCGACTCATCGTGCAGGTGATCCGGGTGGCCGTGCGAGATCCAGATCCAGCGTGCCTCGGTCATGTTTTGGATTTGCTGTTGGGAAAGCGGGTGATCCAATGCCCAACTGCCAAAATAACAGGTTCCGGTCAGCCATGGGTCGGTCGCCAGGACCGGCGTCGCATCCTCGAACACCAAGACGCTGGCATTGCCCAGAGTTTCGAATTGCACGCTCATCAATCACGCCCGTCCATCGGCGCCCTGTACCTGATCTGAATCCTCAATTGCAAGCATCGTCATCCTCATTGCCAGAGCAATCGCTCGAACCGGGAAGAACTCGGGGCTTTGCCCCCTTGGGCCGCGAAGAGCGGACCAGGTCCCACCAGTCGGCATCGGTCCGCTCTTCGCGGCCCGATGCC
>Ga0182018_10001306_pt1 | contig 28784 bp, 27 predicted proteins | sample 812P2MmetaG_FD_120490 | JGI IMG/M metagenome (GOLD analysis project Ga0182018, IMG submission 120490) | Permafrost microbial communities from Stordalen Mire, Sweden - 812P2M metaG | ecosystem: Environmental > Terrestrial > Soil > Wetlands > Permafrost | place: Sweden: Stordalen | collected...
CGCTCGAAGAGCTTGCTGCGCACGCTTCGATTCCAGTGGTTAACGCGCTTTCCGATCGATTTCATCCGTGCCAGGCGCTTTCGGATTTTTTCACTCTGGAAGAACGCTTCGGCGCGGCGCGCGGATTGAAGCTCGCGTATGTCGGCGACGGCAATAATGTTTGCCATTCACTGCTGCTCGCCGGAGCGCGAGTTGGCGCGCACGTTCGCGTGGCCACGCCCGCGGGATATGCGCCCGATGCGCAGATCGTCGCCGATGCGCGGCGCACGGCCAAGGAAACACGCGGCAAAATTGAAGTGCTTCGCGCGCCGCAAGAAGCCGTCGCGGGCGCGCAAGCGATTTATACCGACGTGTGGACCAGCATGGGCCAGGAATCTGAGACCGACGAGCGCGCCGCGAAATTCGCGCCCTACCAGGTGAACGACGAATTGATGTCGCTCGCCGCGCCCGACGCTGTGTTTCTGCATTGCCTGCCGGCGCATCGCGGCGCGGAAGTCACCGACGCGGTGATGGACGGGCCGCGCTCGATCGTCTTCGACCAAGCGGAGAACCGCCTGCACGTTCAGAAAGCAATCCTCTTGAAGCTTCTGGGTTGAAAGGAACTCCCCCGTGCCAAAGAAAGCGGTGCTCGCCTATTCGGGCGGGCTCGACACTTCGATTATTATTCCGTGGCTGAAGGAGACGTACGGCTGCGAGGTTATCGCCATGATTGGCGACGTTGGCCAGCAGGAAGATCTCGACGCGGCTCGAAAAAAAGCGCTGGCCACCGGCGCGGTGAAAGCCACGATTGAAGACCTGCGCGAAGAGTTCATTACCGAATATATTTGGCCGACGCTTCGCGCCGGCGCGGTTTACGAGCACAAATATCTGCTCGGCACTTCGTTCGCACGACCAGTGATCGCGAAACGCCAGGTGGAAGTGGCTCTGGCCGAAGGCGCCGATTCCGTGGCCCACGGCTGCACAGGCAAGGGCAACGATCAGGTGCGCTTTGAATTGACCTACAAAGCGCTCGGGCCGAATTTGCAAATTCTTGCGCCGTGGCGCGAATGGAAGATTTCATCGCGCGAGGACGCCATCGCCTACGCCAGCGCGCACGGAGTGCCCGTCGAGCAATCGAAGGCCAATATTTACAGCCGCGATCGCAACATCTGGCATTTGTCGCACGAAGGCGGCGTTCTGGAAGATCCCGCGAACGCGCCGGACGAAGCCATGTGGCAATGGATCGCGCCGCCGGAGAAGGCGCCCGCCGTTGCCGCCGAAATCGAAATCGGATTCGAGGCCGGCACGCCGGTCTCGGTGAATGGAAAGCGCTTGGGGCCGATTGAGTTGCTCACCGAGCTCAATCGCGTCGCCGCGGAGCACGGGATTGGCCGCATCGATCTCGTCGAAAACCGTTTGGTCGGGATGAAATCGCGCGGCGCTTACGAGACGCCCGGCGGCACGCTGCTGGTTGCCGCGCATCGCGAGCTTGAGGCGTTGTGCCTCGATCGCGAGACCGCGCATTTTTCGCAGATGCTTTCTTTGCGCTACGCCGATATGGTTTATTACGGATTGTGGTTCACGGCGCTGCGCGAGGCGCTGGATTCTTTTTTCTCGAAGGCGCAGGAACGCGTCACCGGAGCGGTTGGCCTGAAGTTGCACAAGGGCAATCTCACGATCACGCAACGCACCTCGCCCTACTCGCTTTATCAAACCGATCTCGCGAGCTTCAGCATGGACCACTACAACCCGAAGGACGCCGAAGGGTTCATCAATCTTTTCGCGCTGTCGGTCACGCTGGCTGCGCGAAAGGCGGTCCCGTGAGCGCCGGCGACTCGGATTCCGGTTCCGGTAACAAATTGTGGGGCGGTCGCTTTGAACGCCCGCCGGACAAAGTTTTCTACGAATTCCAGCGCTCTTTTTCCTTCGATCGCAGGCTCTTGCCTTATGAACTGGCTGTGGATCGCGCGTGGGCGCGCGCGCTCGAGGGTGCGGGCGTTCTCAATCGCGACGACATGCACCGCACGATCGAGGCGCTCGAGGCCATAGGCGCACGCGCCGCAAGGGAACCGGCGTGGCTTGATGCCTCGCCCGCCGAAGACGTGCACTCGTTCGTTGAGACGGCGCTCGTGGAGCGCGTTGGTCCGCTAGGGTACAAATTGCACACCGGACGCAGCCGCAACGAACTTGTGGTTACCGATTTTCGGCTCTTCGTGCGCGACGCTTGCCGGCACACGCTGGCGCGACTCGCTGGCCTCGTTCGGGCGCTCGTCGAGCAGGCTTCGCAGAATCTCGATGTGCCGATGCCCGGCATGACGCACCTGCAACACGCGCAGCCGATTCTGCTTTCCCATTTTCTACTCGCGCACGCGGAAGCTTTTTTTCGAGACATGGAACGCGTGAAAGCCGCGCGCTCATCTGCCGACGCTTGCCCGATGGGTTCGGGGGCGCTGGCCGGCTGCGCGCTCGCGATCAATCGCGACGCCGTCGCTCAGGAACTTGGTTTTTCGCGTCCCACCGCGAATAGTCTCGACGCCGCGAGCGATCGGGATTTCGCGCTCGACTATCTCTATGCGCTGGCGGTCACGGCGACGCACATATCCCGCCTTGCCGAGGATTTTGTTTTGTTCGCATCGCAGGAGTTCGGTTTTCTGCTGCTGTCCGACGAATTTTCAACCGGCAGCAGCCTGATGCCGCAAAAGAAAAATCCGGATGCCTGGGAATTGTTGCGCGGCAAGACGGGCCGCATACAGGCCGCGCTTTCGAGCCTGCTCATAACGCTCAAGGGTTTGCCTTCGAGCTACCAGCGTGATTTGCAGGAAGATAAAGAGCCGCTGTTCGCGGCGCACGATCAAGCCGTCGCCATCCTTGAAATTGCCGCGGGCGCAACGGCGGCCTCGCGTTTTCACGAGGCGCGGCTGCGCCAGGCCGCTTCCGATCCAGCTCTTGTTTCTACCGAAGCCGCCGATTATCTGGTCCGCCGCGGCGTTCCGTTTCGCCAGGCGCACGAGATCGTCGGAAAAATCGTGCGCGAAGCCGAACGCGTTGGCGGTTCCTGGGCCGCGCTGCCTCTCGAACAACTCAAGAAATTCTCGCCGTTCTTTGAGGCCGATTTGTACGCGGCGCTCACGCCCGAAGCGGCTCTCGCGGCGCGCGCGGTTCACGGCGGAACTTCGCCCGAAAGAGTTCGCGAGGCTGTGGCCGCGGCGAGAAAACGTCTGGATTCGATTGAGGCTTCGGCGTGAGCGTGAAATTGACCGCCCGCGTTTTGCCGCGCGGCTTCCGTTACGCCGGCATGCATTGCGGCATCAAGAAAAGCGCGCGCTTCGATCTCGGCTGGATCGTGGCTGACGCTCCGTGCGCCGCCGCCGGCGTCTTCACCACCAATCGCATCAAGGCCGCGCCCGTGGTGCTTTCGCAGGCTCACGTGCGCCGCGCGGCATCGCGCATGCGCGCCGTGGTCGTGAATTCGGGAAACGCAAATTGCGCCACGGGGCCAGACGGCATGCAAGCTTCTCGCTCGACCGCCGCAGCCGCCGCGCGCCTGCTCGGATGCCGGCCTGAGCAGATTCTGATTTGTTCGACGGGAGTGATCGGCGTGCCGCTGCCGGTGGATCGCATCGTGGGCGCGTTGCCGCGTCTGCTGCCGCAACTCGCGCGCGATCCTTCATCCTACGAAGCGCTGGCGAAATCCATCTTGACGACCGACACGCAAATGAAATGCGCGGCCGCGAGTTGCCGCATCGGCGGCCGCACTGTGCGATTGCTCGGCTGCGCCAAGGGTTCGGGCATGATTCATCCGCAGATGGCCACCATGCTCGCGTTCGTAACCACCGACGCCGCTTTGCCCGCGGGCATCTTGCAACGCGCGCTGCGCGAAGTCACCGCGCGCACGTTCAACGTCATAACCGTCGACGGCGATACTTCGACGAACGACACGGTTCTGGCATTCGCGAGCGGCGCGTCGGGCGCGCCCACGGTGCGCGGCGCTAGTGGGAGCGACTATCGCAGTTTCGTCGCGGCGCTTGAAACCGTTTGCCGCGATCTCGCTCTGGCGATTGTCGAGGACGGCGAAGGCGCGAGCCACCTTGTCGAAATCGAAGTGCGCGGTGCGGCGTCCGACAGCGATGCGAATCGCATTGCGATGACCATCGCACATTCGCCACTGGTGAAAACCGCGGTGGCCGGCGCCGATCCGAACTGGGGCCGCATACTCGCAGCCGCGGGCCGATCGGGCGCGAAGCTTGATCCCGATCGCGTCGAAGTCTGGTTCGGCGGCGTCAGAATGTACGGCCGACCGCGTGGCGGCGGCGCATCGCGCCCGCTGCCGTTCGACGAGGTAGATGCGCACCAGCGTCTGCTGGCGAAGCGCGTAGGAATCGCGGTCGATTTACAGAAGGGCCGCGGCCAAGCCCGCGCCTGGACCTGCGATTTCACCGCGCGATACATCGAAATCAACGCCAGCTATCGCACTTAAACTCGCTGCAGCTGCACTTATTTGCGGCAGCATTATCCCTCCCGATACGACTCAGCCCCGGTAAGCCCTTAGTTTCTGCATACTTTCCGTTGAAGTAATAATCTTCGGTTGACGCGATTCCCATTTAGGGAGAAGATGCCCGCCATCGCTGAGGCAGCAAGGTTTCCCGCGGAGCATCAAAGTCTTCATACCAGTGCGGCCTGGCTCTTCGGCGCATTCCGGGCAGTTTCTTGGTGAATTGGGGGGAACGCGCTAGTGAAGAAACTTTACATCGGGAATCTTCCATTTCAGGCTACCGAAGAGGAAATCGGAGAATGGTTCACGCAGACCGGAGTAACTCCATCCAGCGTCATGCTGATTCGCGACCGCTTCACGGGCCAACCGCGTGGCTTCGGCTTTGTTGAAATTCAAAATGATGAAGAAGCCCAGCGCGCCGTCCAGGCGCTGAACGGGCAGCAACTCAAGGGGAGAAGCATTGTGGTCAACGAAGCGCGTCCGCCGCGAGATGGCGGTGGAGGCGGCGGCCGTCCAGGGGGCGGTGGCGGGCGCGGCGGCTTTGGTGGGGGAGGCGGTGGAGGTGGGCGCGGTCCCGGCGGCGGCGGAGGCCGGGGTGGTGGCGGAGGCCGCGGCGGTGGTGGCGATCGCGGTGGAGGCGGCGGGCGCGATTGGTAAGCAGCTTCGTCTGATCAGGTAAGACATTAGCCGTTCTGCGCGGAGGGCGTTGGTTTACTGGGCCGAGGCGCGCTGCGTCTCGGTCCGCAGCCCGGCTTCTGCGGATCGCACATCTTCGATCTTTTCGACGCGGCCACTGGAATAACGGTAGCGCTCCCGCGTCGCCGATTCCACGCCGCGCTCGACCAGCGCCGGCACATCCAGGCGCGCCTCAGCCTGATCGAGTTCTTCGGCGAGCGCGTGCAGCGCCGGCGTGCGCGGCAGAAATAGCGGGCAGCAATCGTGGAAGGGCTCCGCGGAAATTTCGTAGGTTCCGATTTTGCGCGCGATCGCCAGAATTTCCTGCTTATCGTCTCCCGCCAGCGGACGAAACACCGGCATGCGCACCGCATCTCCCACGGCCACCATGTTGTGCAGCGTTTGCGAGGCCACTTGCCCCAGGCTGTCGCCTGAGACGATGCCTTGCGCGCGATCGGCGAGCGCCAAACGTTCCGTGATGCGCAGCATCATGCGGCGATACAGCAGAATGCGATAGGTCTCCGGCGCCTGACTCACGATTTCGCGCTGGATGGCCTCGAACGGCACCAGATGCAGCTTGGCCGTAAATTGATACGGCGCCAAACGCCGCACCAATTCGCGCGCCACGTGCACCGAGCTTTCGCCCGCCCGCGCGCCGCCGCCCCAGAAATGCACAAAGGTTAAGTGCGCGCCGCGCCTCATCATTTTGTACGCGGCCACGGCGGAATCGAAGCCGCCCGAGAGCAGGCAGGCCATGCGCCCCGCGGTATTCGCCGGCAGACCGCCCGGCCCCGGAATTTTTCGCGCGTAAACCAGCGCCGGCCCCGGCGGGATTTCAATGCGGCAGGTGAGTTCCGGATCGCGCAACTGCACGCGAACCTCGCGCCCCGCTGCGCGCAGCCGATCGAGCAAATATCGGCCGACGAAAGTTTCGATTTCCATAACGCTGTGCGGGAAAGATTTGTCGCTGCGCTTGGCTCGCACCGCGAAAGTTGAAAATCGCTCGGTAGAGATTTCTTCCCACGCGGCGCGGCAAATGTCTTCAAGTGGTTGCTGGCCGCCGCGATCCACCGGCCGGGCGACAGCGTAATAAGCCACGCCGAAAACTCGCTCAAGACGCGCCCGCGCTTCTTCCAGCGAGGCTTCTTCGCCCAATTCGATCACCAGCCGATCGGCGGGTTGCGTCACGCGCTCAAGATCGAGCCCTTCGAGCGTGGTGCGCACGGCCGAGCGCAGCTTGGAGAGGAAAAACCTGCGATTCCCCCCCTTCAGCCACAGCTCGTGATAGTGCGCGACGATGACTCGTTTCGTCATAAGGTCAAATCCAGGAAGGTTTGCCGCACGCAAAGTATAACAGCAGACGCCGTCATTCTCCCCCCGCTGGTCATCCCGAGCGAGCGCAGCGACGCGTGGGGCATCGCAGGGAAGGCTACCGCTAGGTCGACAGCGTTCTGGTGCGCCGGTTGGCCCTCTCCCGGGCTCTTTTTTCCATCCAGTAGCGCGACCGTGACGTATTTGGAACAGTGATGAACGCGGACGGAAGTTCGCGGTGGACGCCCGCCGGCTTTGGGCGTATACGACAGTCTCCGGCGTTGGCCGCGTCTTTGTGCGACCTTTAGACGGTTCGGCGCATCCGAGATATATCAGGCGCTCCAGTCAGGCGAGCAGACGGGAGTCGTGAATGTGGGATAAGCGCGATTGGGAGGCGTATTTCGAGATTGCCCGGACACCCGGGCGGCGCCGTCGTCCGCCCCGGCCGATCTGCCCGAGCGAGGCCAACCACATTCTTCCGGCCATCGGCTTCAGCCTGTCCGAACTCGACGACGCGGGAATTGACGTCGAAATCGCCGAACGCCTCGGGCTGCCCGTGGACGCGGGGCGCATCGGCGCCTATGGTCCCAATGTATCGAGCCTGCGGGAATTTGCCAGGATGGCCCGCCGCCCCGGTTAATGCAGTACTAGGACGCCATGCGGCCGCCGAGCCTGCAATTCGCTTGACGGCGAACAAACTTTCATTAAACTGCCAACTTCATGCTGACGATGATGCCCGCCGCGACCGTGATCCTTTCTGAAGAGGCGGATTTCGCCTTTCCGCAGCGCGAAGCGGCCTTCTTCTACGGATTGTTCCTGCGAGGGCATTCCGCCGACGAGCTGCGCCGGGACATTGAAGTCCCGCCGACCATCCTGGCCAAGTGGCATCGCGAGGCCGAGCGCGAGCCGGACCTGCGCAATGTTTTCGACCGCATGATCACCTATCGGCGCCACGTGCTGGCCATTTTTGAAACTCTGGTTGGAAACGAGACGCAACCGCAGCGCGTGCAGTAGCCGCTTCTGGACCGCGTCTTTACTTCCGCTTTTTCGTCCGCTACACTCCGCGTTTGAGTCGCCGATAATTCTTCTTTCGCGACGCCCCACGATTCCCCGGTAGCTCAATGGTAGAGCATTCGGCTGTTAACCGAAGGGTTGCTAGTTCGAATCTAGCCCGGGGAGCCAATCTTCCTCTTGAAAAAGAATCACTTACGCAACATGTGACAACACCTGACTTTGGGTGCAATTGGGTGCAACTTTGGGCTTCGTAGCCGGAAGTTTGAAGCCGGTCCCCACTTGCTCCACAACCTTCTTCCGAAATGGAACGTCCTCTTTCAGCTTGCTGTAGCCGTCTGTGACGCTCTTGTTGGCATGACCAAGCCAGAAGCGGAGCAAATCTTCTGGCGCATGCTGTTTCCTCAGCCATGTTGTTCGGAACCGCCTGAAGGCGTGGGCTCCCATCTTCGGTTGGTTCAGCTTTTTGAGAAGTGGATGCAGGGAGAGTCTCAAGACGTTCGATTGTAATAGTGGAAGTCCAGCCTTCGAGCGAAACAGTAAGCCGGAAGTCCTGTCGCCAACGAACTCTTTGAGCGCCGCAGCAATGGAAGCTGGCAGGTCGATGTCCCGAATCCCATTCTCCGATTTCAAGAATGGCTGAATCTGCCCCCTCCATGCCTTTTGTCGGATGTGCAGAGTCGAAAAATCACTGGAGACGTGATGTTCAATATCAAGTCCCAGTGCCTCTCCGATTCGCATCCCGGTGGCTCCGAGAAGAACGAAGAGCATCTGCTCTCTTCCTTTGGAGCCGCCTGCAATCGCTTCCATCACCGAACTCGTGAAAGTTGGCTGCCGCTGGTTTTTTATTTCGGGCAGATCGATGAATTCGTGGTTCCAGGTCCTCGGATGGACTCTTTCCCCATTCTCGTTGACCGCAGATCCCACTACCATCTTCACGACCTGAACCACGTTGTTAATCATCTTGGCGGACATGCCGGCATCCGTCATCTTGGTCACGAGACCTCGCACAGCGAGATTGTTGACGGATGACACGGGCAGGTCCCCGAGATTGGGTCGGAGCCACTTTTTCAAGTAGCTTTCAAACCCCGCTGCGGTCGCCGGCTTAATCGGTTTTCGCTTGCGAGTTTGCACGTGGTTCAGCCACCATTCGGCTTGTTGACGAAACGTTTTACCGTGATTGAACGCTTCGACTTGCTCGAAGTGTTCCCGGCTATCCGCTCCGCTTGCGGCGATGATTTCCCTTCTCTTCCTGAGACGTTCGAGTTTCGAGAGAGCACCAGGGCCGGAGACGGGGCAGATCGGCTTGCTCACATAAGCCCGCCTTTCCTGTCCGGGTACATCTATTCGAAACCGAGCGTGATACCAACCACCTTTCACTTCTTCGTAACCAACTTGACCAGAACGACGAGCCATAGATTTTCTCCTTGGCCGTCTATCTGGTGTCGCTGGTTGGCAGCCTAGCACACCCTGTGCGCACGGTGAACTGGGCGCTTCTGATGTGAGCAACGATGGATTTGTAACGATGAGTGCCATATTGATTCCGAGCTTGGAGGCCGGGACGGATGGAACTTCAGGTGAGCGAGGGTGCTGCTACGAACTCAAAATTATCCGCATTGGGGTTATATTTTGTGATCTCGATGACCTCTGAAACAAAGCGTCGGCCGGGTCGGCGTTCAAGCTGGACGATCACGTTGAGCGAATCGCCGATGTTGCTCTTGATGGCGCGATAGGGGAGTTCGACACCGCTTTGTAGAACGCAACTCGTGAATCTTGAGATGGCTTGTTGAGCAGAACTGGCGTGAACAGTCGATAGCGTTCCTGAATGGCCAGTGTTGAGGAGTTGGAGCAAGTCGAACGCTTCTCCTCCGCGAATTTCACCGAGGATGATGCGGTCAGGACGGTGCCGAAGCGATGCCTTCAACAAGTCTCGAATCGTGATCGCAGGAAGATTCGCTTGCGCCTGGCGAGCCTCGAAACGGACGAGGTTTGGCTTTTCGAGTTGAATCTCAGACGTGTCTTCGATGAGGAGAATTCGGTCGTCGTCCGAAATGAGCTTTCCCAGGGCGTTCAAGAGCGTGGTCTTTCCACAGCCCGTTCCGCCACTGATGAGGATGTTCTGGCGTTTTTTGACGTACGTCCTCAGCCGCTCCGCAATTTCGGAGTTAAGGCTGCCGCTAGCGACCAGGTCTTCGACTGTGAAGTGACGGCTGTTGAACTTGCGGATCGTGAGCGTGACACCGTGAATACTGCATGGCGGAATCACGGCTGCGACGCGGCTGCCGTCAGGCAGACGTGAGTCGAGGATCGGTTTCTGCTCGGAGATGTCGTCGCCAAGTCGCCGGGCGATGTTCTTGACGGCAACCATGAGGGACTTCTCGCTCAAGGTTAGGTCCGGTACTTCCTGAAGTACGCCTGCGCGCTCGATGAAGACGCGGCTCGCCCCGTTGACCATGATTTCGCTTATGGAGTCGTCGCGGATCAGGTGCTCGATGGGTCGTAAGAATGGCAGGATGGTTTCGAAACCGATCATTAGAGTTCTCCGCGAGCAAGCTGCTCAAAGTAGGAGCGGTTCACGTCGGTGTAGTAGGGCTTCAAGTAGCAAAACGTGGGCGCCATGGGATTCAATCCGTCGTAGGCCAGCGTGATCGATTGCGCGTTCTTTAGTTCGGTGAAGGTCTTGGTGTCGAAACGGAAGTCGTTGTGCGTGACGTAGCTTTTCGAGGTCGTGACATTGGCACGATTCGACAGGGCTTTCCCGCTCAGGAAGCTGACATTGGCGTCGTGCCCGCTTTCCGAGATGTTGTAGCTGACCTTGAGGCGATCCTCGCGACCACAGAGTTCGCTTGCGATGCTGGCGGAGAAGTCGTCCGACAGCGCGAAGAAGATTTTCGTGCGAAACGTCTGGAGAAGAGACCGCCAAGAGTCGCCTGGCAGTGCGGATTTTAGAGAGCTAATGCTTTGTGTCGCAACGATAGGAATGCACTTCGGCTGGCGCGACAGGCTGAAGAACTTCTCGTCGCCGAGAGGCTCGTTCTCTCCGACCGTTGCGAAGTGTTGATATTCGTCACACAGGAAAAGCACCTGCCGGAAGTGTTGGTCCGGGTGCGCCTCCATATAAGGAATGCGATTGAGAACGGCCCGTTCGAAGTCGAGCTTCATCATGACGCCGAGAGCCCTGGCAAGGCCGGCGTTCATACCAATAGGAAAGTTCAGAGCGCAGACCTTGCCGTTCTCGATCAGCCACGAAAACGACGGCAGCGACTTGCCGTGACGGAAATCAGCGTTGGCCTCGGGGTCGAAGCACTCAGCAGGTGGGCAGAACGTCCGTTTCACGTCGGGGTTGTCGTCGAAGAGCGAAAGGAATACAGAGATGCCCTCGACGATAGACGTGCGGAGTTTAGGCTCAAGAGCCTGCCAATCGTTATTGAACCATCGCTTGACGGCGTCGAGCTGTGAACGCTTGCGCGCCTGTGTAGAGTCGTTTCCAGAATCCGCATCGTCATTGAATTGGATTTGTTTCTTCACAAGGAATTCGCGGAGTTCCGAGGTCGCGACTGAGTGATACATCTGCTTCGACTTGTCGAAAACGAAATGAAATGCTTGAAGCTCCGTGTGATGTTCCGAGGTGTAGTCTTCTGCGGAAATGTAGATTTGAGCTTCAGCCGAGAGGATACGTTCAGCCTCCTCAATGCGCTCTTTGAGGAGCGGCGCTGAAATGGCGCATTCGTAGACATCGAAGAAGGTCACGTAGTCGTACGCGACCTTGTGGAGCAAGATGATGAACTTGATCAGGTTTGTGTACGCTTGCTGCCAGAACGGTTCCTTGCCCTTACCGAAAAGATTGTTGAGCAGCGACGCGACGTTGTAAGCCAGGGCGTACGTGTCGAGGCTGTTGTGGAGTGGGTTGTAGCGGTAGTCCCCGTCCAGGCTCACTTCGATGTAGTCTTCGCCGCGTCCGTGTTTTTCCAGAATCCCTTTCAGTTTATGGCAGAAGTCGCCTTTCACTTCGAGTACAAGGCCGCCGATGCGCTCCTCTTTGTTGTCGGCTTTGTAGGCGAGGAGCTGCTCGGCGAAGGGGTACATGCAGCAGCTTGTCTTGCCGGTTCCCACAGCGCCGAAAATGGCGATGCCCGTATAGAGTCCCCGTTCAGGAATGACAAGCCAACTGGGGCTCTCTGCCGGTATGGGCTTCCGGCGATGGTGAACCTCTCCTACGACAAGGAAGAGATCGCGGCGGTTGCGAGCGTCCGGGTAGTGTGGAAGTTGAGAGGGCTTCGGGCTGCGGCCCGGGCGCAGGGTGAAGATGTAGAGCCCGGAGAGAAGGATGGAATACAGGATGTACGGCGTCGTGAAGAGCATCACGGTGTAGGAGTAGAGGGCTCCGCTATAGACGAGCGGAGCCCTCAAGGCGATGACGCGGAGGAAGAGGTTGCTCGACGGAAACGGATACAGGAAGTAGAGCGTCATCCCCGTTGCCGAAGCCAGCAGGAACGCGATGAAGTTTTTCGAATTGATGATTCGCTGAATCATGGCTTGGCTGGCGTAGCTGAACCCTGAGTGCGATTCGATTTGTCTTCCACTTGGGATTTCTGAGCGTCTTTCTTCGCTCTCAGCCAACGCTTGAAGTCGTAGTCCTTTTTGAAAACGAGACGAAGAGCTGTCGGGACGACGTGATCGACTGTGCTCTCTATGAACTCGCAATAGGCGTTGAGAGTTCCGAGCAAGGGCTCTTCGAGTTGAAATTCAACGGTGACGATCTTTGGTGGCGCTGCTGGTTTTTTGATGATGGACACTGTGTCTCTCCTTGAGTGATTTTTCACTGCTGGAAGTTCTAGGGACGCGGGCAATGAATAAACGCGGAATGGAAAGGGCGGGAGCGACCCCCGAGGCCCGGAGGGACCGGAGCCGCTGCAAGGCGGCGAAGGTGGGGTCGCTCCCGCCCTTTCCGCGTTTTTGCCCGCGTCCCGGTGTTGATCTTTTGGGTTTGCATCTCATTGTCTTTACGGGGCTTGCATTGCAGTGGGATAGAAAACCGACCAGAAAACCGTCCAGAAAACCGACTTCAGGCGGTTTTCCGACCGAATTGCGAGTTCTGTCCGAACGAGGAGTAGTCACGCGGCAAGACGTAAGTTTTGAATTCGATCTCCTGCTGGCGGCGCGGTCGGTTTTCGAGTACAGCGACAAGGTCTCTTTGTGTGAGCCGACCAGCTTTCCATTCCGCGAATGATCGCTCGAAGATTTCGCCCTCGAAGCACTGTTTGGCGTGATTCAAGAATTCGATGTCAGGGTCTTTCAATAGTTCGAAACGTTTGGCTTCCCAATTTGCGCGCAACCTGAAGTAGCGTGCGACTTGCTCGGACAGTCTTCCGGGCTGAGGGCAGGTCGTATCCCTGAAGAGCTTCTCAGCCGGCACGAAGAGCCGTGCATCAGAACTTGCGAAGAGAAATGTGAAGCGAGGGATACGGTTCAGAAACGAAGAATATGCGTCGAGATGTGTCTTGAATGCTTCGAGGTTTCCAAAGCCAGGATCGATGAAGGTCAGCGTCACGCGCGACTCAGATTTCGCATTGGACTCGAGAAATAGAGGAAACTTGTCAACGAAGTAGCGGATCGTGTCGGGAACCTTGTTAGCGCCGCGATAGGTACGGCCCGGCATGTCCTGTGGGCGAATCTGGAGTCGTTCCTCGAAGTATTGAACCTTCTCAGCCTCGCCTTCGAGGTAGTCGTACTGAAGATGGCGGAGGACAAAGTCGAGGATGGCGAGACGCGTCTTCATGAATTCAAAGGTGTGCGCGCGGCGATTGCGGATGTTCTCCTTGCCGATGGCGCAATACACCGCCTTGTATGTGAAGTGAAAAACCCGCGTGTTGTTCTGGTACTTGCGGTCGGAGGCGTGCCCGCGTGCTACGAGCTTGCTTGTGAAGGCGCTGGCGATGCACCCTGCCTTCTTTGGACCAAAATCAGTGTACTGTCGTTGGGTAAAGTAGCCGGAGTGGACGGCGACGACGTAGAGGAAGCGGGCTTCCTGCTGTGTGTAGCCGAAGTTCTGAATGGCTTCGATATTTTCTTTTTGAGGTTTCATAGACTCAAGATTTCGCGGGTGAGTTCGGGGTCTTTAAGAGCTGCACGCAAGCGATCCGCGTCGTTTCCGGGAGCGTAGATCGAAAAGCCAGCCTTCGATTTCTCTGCAAGTCCGCGTTCGCGGTAATCCTGTGTCGCGAGTTCGAGGTCAACGCGGGCCTGCTCGTGGTCGCGAGTTTCGTACTCAATACGAAGATCGGGCAGGGGAATTTTGCCATTCACGACTTTGAGGCCGTGTTCCTGGGCGATTCGCTCCCTCTCTTCGGATTGCTGATCGGGCGGCAAGTCTTTCAACTTTGCAACGTCGCGATACACGTTCTTTTTCAATTCGAAGTCGAGCACAATTCGTAGTTTCGTTCCGCCTTCGTTTTCGATGTCGTTTGCGACCTTTTGATAAAGTCTGTAGACCTCAGCGTCGTGCCGAGCCTCCCGTGGCTTTACAAACCCGTGATATAGGGCCTGATCAGGTGGGACATCCGCAGGCCGATTCCGGTCGAGGAATTCGCGGGCTTCACGGCTGAGGGTCAACAGAGGTTCTTTCTCCGTGCCCGGCAAGGTTTTCTGCTTGATGAGTCCTTGAGCTTTCAGATTCTTGATGTCTTGATCTGCCAGCCTCTTATCGCCCCGGTATTGAAATTCGACGAGGTCCTTCGTTCGTATTGCCCGAAAGCTGCCAATTTCGGCAAGTGTGCGAATCTCGGACTCGCGCAGTTTGTAGGTGCGGTCGCGGCCCCTGTGCTTCTGGCGTGGCCGTGGCTCTTTGTTGCGCTTTCCATCTGTACGAGCGCGAGAATCTGATTGCTCACTTGCGTTCGACCCGCCCCGTCCTACATTCGGTGACTTGTCGTCCGGCTTTCGTTCCCGGACTGCTTTGCTGCCAACGGTTGGTTCACGGAGTTCGTCGGGATCGAGCGGATTGTAGCGGGACATTTCAGTTCTTCTCTTCTTCGTCGAGCTGCACCGGCAAGTCTGCGTGGTGGATGTGAAATTGCTTGTCGATGTGGGAGAGCTTGCGGCCTGTGTCCTTGAGGAAGAATTTGCGGATGAGAACGAAAGCGCCTGCGAAGAAATTCAGAAATAAAGCAGCGAAGAAAATCGAAAGCGTCCGCGCGTACTCGTGAAAGAGAAACGTCCGGCAGGGCACTAAGAACTTAAGCTCGCCCATGAGGTAGAAAGCGATGGCAAGTAGAAAGGTGAGAGCTAGTAGCAGAGCGTTTGCAACCATGTAAAGAAGCCTCGTTAATTTGTAAATGGGTGCTCTTGCCCGTAGAGCAAAATGAATCAGGCTTGCCTAGGAAGTAGGAAAAGGAAGGGACGCCTACCGCGCGAAGGCTGAACCGCACGCGGTATCAGAAGTAATCTAGGGTTTGCGTTCGCTGGCGCGTTCGAAGCGATTCTAGCCGTCCTATGGCAGGGGTCAAATGCGCGCACTGATCGCTGATCATCCTAATTCGGAGCCGGGGAGTTCAGTCTGAGCTTCCCCAAGCAATTACCCCCGTCGTGTTCGATGGTAATTGCGTCTGCCACGAGGCCCTCTTCTGCTGTGAACTTGAGCGGACCAGCACATCGCTGCTGCGTACCGTCAGACACGAGGGCGGTGAGATAGTAGGTGCGGCCCTCATACACAGACAGGTCCGCACGACCGTCCGTACCAGCATCGGTGTTGCTGGGTTCGCCCGACCAGGAGTAATCAACGTCGTAGGCATTGATATGCGCATCAAGCGCAGGGGAACCGTCGGGCAGCAGCACGCGCACATGAACAACCACAGACCTCCACGCACTCGGGAGCGTCAGGTTGACGTTGTCGACGTTGCCAAAAGCGATCAAGTGGATGGTCGCGGCGTTAGCGTCAGACACTGCGTCCGGAAAGTAGACACGAGGATATGGACGCTCGGGTGATGGCCCAAAAGGGTTGACGGAAACCACGTAATCTCCTGGTGAAACGGACGCAAAATCGTAGTGGCCGTCGGGGGCGATCTCCGCAAATTCGGCGTCACCCAGCCCCGTGGCAGAGTTAACGTCGTGGTGTCGCAAAGCTACGACCATATGGGACGGGAGATGGCCGCTCTCAACCGTGACAGCCCCACGAATATGACCGTAGTAAGACTCCGGCTGGTTCGCTTGCTGCTTACGCTGCTGAATGGCCTGTCGAACTGCGTCTAAAAGCTGGTCCTCGGTTAGGCCTGCCGTGACGGATTTTCCCTGTCGGACACGAATGACATCGTCAAGCGAATTCGGGACAGCAATGCCGGTCGTCAGGTCCCAAGTCTTTCTATAGCCGCAGGTATTTGAGTGCTCATCGCAACTAAGCAAGAAAAGATATCTGCGGTCGGGCTGAATAGAGTAAGGTGCATCCTCATATCGGACTCTGTAAGTGATTACGCGTCCGTCGCTTGATCGAACGGTGCCCCCAGACATCATCAAGTCAATATCCTGGCCTGCTGACAACCCTTGTTCCCCCGGTTCAAGAACCTGGTCAACCCGCAGCTTCACGATTGTGAAAATAGATTGGTGCGACGGAGTCAAGTAGGTTTTAAAACTCTCAAACGTCGCGACTACGATAGGTTCTCCAGCCCGGATTGGGATTTCCGGCTCTGCACCATTGCTGAAACTCTCTCCGTGATTGCTTCCGTCTGGCTGTGGCTCATCCAAAGGTCCGCCGTACATATTTGTCTGATCGGCCTCGCGTGCTCTTATGTCGAATAGTTCCTTCTCGCGCGGGTCCGTCGGCTCGGGGAGAATATCCTGGGGCACAAGCCTCCAGTCGTCTTTTCTTTCCGTCGGTTGGGTTTGCTCAGCGTTCGATCGCACAGCATCCTGCGCCGCACTCACGAGTGATCCCGCCGCAAAAATTGACAACATAACGAGAATCGATGCGCCGCTCCGCGAAATTGCTTTCTTCCACGTACTTAGATTGGCTGAATTCCTCATTTCAGAAGCTCCTCGATTTTTCACGCCGGCACGTCGCACGACCAGGCGATGAGCTTTGCCGAAAAGGTGCACTTTGTACGATGTATGGTTAACGTGGGTCGTTGTTTCTGCTTTTCTGAGCCTGATACCATTTGAGACCAGTTTACTTCCGCGCGTGTCGCAAGTCTGCAAACCGACGACGTGGGCGTCCCGGCGTGTTTGCGACCATTCCTGGATCACGGCGCGGTCGGAAGCAATCGATATACTTGATTAGCGCGTCAGCCGGAGAAGTAATCTTACACGCCCGACGAAATTCACTTGAAGGCTTCGTCTTCGCGGAAGTAGGTAATTGCCAGGCCGAGCGGATTGATCGGGATGAGTTCGTTCGGGACATTCGTCTTGAAGACGAAGACAAAGTTAGCTGTGTAGAGCGTACGCTTCAGCTCGCTGTGGTCGGCAGGGGAGTAGTACACCATCTCGAAGTCCACGCGGGCCTTGTAGGGCGGCGTCTGCATGTCTTCGAGCGCGACGTTCTTAACTTCGATGTCGATCTCGGGCTGTGAAGGGTCCGTCAGAAAGCTCTTGATGACATCGTTCTTCTTGTATGCATCCATGATGTCGCTCGCCAGCTTGCCGTCGAGGAAGTAAAGCGACTTCGAGAAGTCGTCATTGATGGTATAGCGGTTGCGCCCGTAATAGAGCGTAGAGAACTGCGAGAGGAAGTATTTGGCCTCGGCATCCTCGGGTTTGTATTCAAAGTTGCTGTAGCTCAGTGCTTCGGCGCGGCCTAGCTGGTCGATGCGAATCACAAGCGGCCGGAAGTTCTGAAACGTGCGGATCGTTCGCAGGTCGATAAGCCCGAGGGCGACCGACACGAGGGCCAGAAGCACGAGCGCAATCTTGAGGTAAGTGTTTGTGACCATGGGATCGCCGTATTGCTCCAGGTAGAGTCGTTTCGCGTCGTAAAAGCTCGAATCGTTGGTCTTCACTTCATGCCCTCCAAGATGCCGGCGGAAGACCCGCCGGAAGTGCCGCTGAAAATGTGGTTTGTGAGAGTGGGGATTTTGAGTAGGGCGTAGATGGCTGCCAAGAACGTGATGAAGAGAACGGGGAAGAATTCGAGGAGTTGTGTCGTCGAGATCGTTCCGTTCGGCTGGAGATTCATTGTCCCAAGGATGAGATTGGCGATGATGAACACCACGGCTGCCGCGATGACTTGATAGAAGGCATATTGGATAAAAGCCTTGAACCATCCCCAGAAGATCCATTCGAGCTTGGGAACGATGAAGAACGGTATGAAGATTGGACCGACCAGGACGCACACGGCCGTAGCGATAAATCCGTAGGCGATGACAACGATGGCGATGGCCTGAGCTGCGGCAAGCAGGATGGTGACGGCCGTATAGATCAGAGTGCCGAGAAAATCCCCGAAGCCGGGCGAGTCCATGCGGGACTCGAAGTCAGCGACCCGCTCGACGACAACCTGCAACTGCGTTTGCGTGATCTTGTTGGCCAGGAACTCAGATTCGCCCGTGATGAGGTTGTGGAAACTGGTTCCCATGCCGGGGATCGGATTGCTGTAGTAGTTGACCATCGCGAATCCGAAACTGATGGTAAGCAAGAGGCTGGCCAGGTTTTCGAAGCGAAAGCCGCCTCTGCCGCTGGCGGCGGAGAGCGCGGACTTGATTCCGAACCAAGCGACGAGAATCGTCGCGAACATGCGGAACAAATTCTGGCCCATCGCGTCGAAGAAGCCGAGATTCTGCGTGAGCAGAGTGTTGATGGCCTGAAAAATAAATTGCAGATAATCGGTCTGCATTGGGCAGCTCCTTCGGCGCGGCGGGGATGGAGTTACGGCGGACTACGGCATTACGAAGTTCTGGAGCGAGCTGTTCAGCGTGCTGGTGACCTGGGCAAGATTACCGGACATGGTCGCTTGGCGATCGATGTCTGTGTTGATTGAGTTTGCGGTGACTTCGCGCTGTTGTTTTGCCGCGATGACGTTCTGTTCGAGCAACGAAACCAGTAGCTTGTTCGAGTCCTGGAGCGTGCGGAGGGTGAGCACGTTGGCGGCGCTGATTTTATTGAGGACGGAGACTTCACTATTCAGGTCCGGATCGCTTGAGAGCGAATCCTGTTCGAGGTTGTTGATCTGGGTCTGGAGGGTCTGCGCGTTGTCGCGGATGGCCCCGATGGTGGCCATCGCTGTCACGTTCGAGCCATCGGAAAGTTCGACCGAGGCATACTGAGATTGCACGCGATTGAGTTCGTCGGGCGTCATCCCGGCGAGGGACTGACTGTTGTATTGCAGTAGCGGGGTGGTGGCCTGTTGGTAGCCGGTGTTGACGCTGCTGGACACACCCGTGTTCATTCCGTTGACCCACGTCCCCGTGTTGCCGTAAGCGTCCGGGGCGACGACGTTCCGCCACTGCGAGAACTGCGCTTCGTAGCGGGCGGGCATGTTCTGAATGCTCTTGGCCATTTGCACGGCCAGGTTGTACTGCTGGACGATTTGCGTATAGGTTTGTTGGAGTTGGGCGAGTTGCTGCACGAGTTGGCTGTAGCGAAGGATCGCATTCGCGTAGTTCGTCGGGTCATACACAATCCCGAATTGTGCAAAGGCAGTGCCGACGCACAGGCCGAGCACGAGCAGGACACCAAGTATTTTCTTCTTCATTGTCGGTTCTCCTTTCGTGAACTATCTCGAATGACAGCCGCCGACCTTTACAGGTCGGACGGCATTTTGTGGTTTGCGTAGTCGGGGAGTTCGAGGTCGCCGGAAAGATAAATCTTCACTCGATGGCCTTCCCGAATTGTGACGGTGGGCAGGACGTTGAGGAACTTGTCGAGAATCCGCTGCGAAGTCTGGCCGAGGCTCTCGCCGACACCTTGCTCCATGCTTTGCGTCCCAGATTGTGTCAGAAGCCCGCCTGAGCCTGCTTCGGCGATGCCGCCAACTGCGCCGACTGCGAGCGATGCGCCGAAAATTTCAAAGTAGTGGTTGTTGACCTGATCGCGGAGGCCGGTGTCTCCGATCTGGTTCATGCCTTTGAACTGGTCGAGGTTGACGGAATAGCCGTCTGGCATGATGAGCCGGTGGAATGCGACGGCGAGCCGGGTTTGACCGAACGTGTCGACACGCTTTGCTTCTCCGATGATCTTCGAGCCCGATGGAATCAAGAGATGCTGGCGATCATGGGAATAGATGTCGGTGGTGATGAGGCATTCGACGGGGCCAGTGAACTGCCCGTCGAGCCGGTTTAGAAGCACGGTCTCAAGGATCGTTCCTTCAAAGATGACGTAATCCTTTCCATCGGCAGAGTTGAGCGCAGATGGATTCGACGAGGTCTCATTTGAGGGGCTTTCGGTAACCCGCTTCTCCGTTTCTTCGGCTGTGGTTGTTCCCGCCTGGCGTGCGTTAGCGGCGACGGGCGGTGCCGGCGGAGTTGGTTGCATTGCGGCCGGCAATCCTTGGAGGATCTGAGAGAGTTGTTGGTTGAAGTCTGCCCCTGGTGCCGGTAGACCCTGCAAGCCCAAAGGATTTGGGTTGGGTGGCGGGGCGGTCGGAGCCGATTCCGGCTGCGCGAGGTCCTTTCTGTAGCTCAACGCCACGTTGGACGAAAAGAGCGACAGGTAAGCCCTCTTTTTCCGTTCGTCCTGAATCGGATCGGTTGGCGTTTCCGGTGGAGGCTGCGTCGGGTTCGCGACTTGAGCGGTCGCGGTCGTTTGAGCGTTAGATTGGAGTGCTCCGAAAAACTTGTTCTGCTGGTTCAACGCGATCTGCTGCTCGCGCTGAAGGTCCTGAATGCGGCTCTGTAGCTCTGCGATCTTGCCCTCGTTCACTTCGAGCGGAGCCGGAGTCTGGACGCCTGGCGTGCTGGACGTAGCCGCGGTCTGTGCCTTCTTGCCGCCCGTGAACCACATGATGATGACCATCAATAAAGCTAGGCTGAGCATGACCCATGCCTGAACATTCTTGGGCATGAGGCCGGGCGGTTTCGGTGCCTTGTCTTGAATTGGCTGAGCGGCTGGCGAATTGATTTGTTCGGTCATGTTTTCCTCTCGCTAGGCTGAAGGTCGTTCTCGGGCGGAGCTTCTATTGATGCCGGGAAAACGCGAGCTTCTTCTTGCCGATGGCTAGATAGCCGCTGTCGACGATCTTCGGAACGATGTAAACGCCATTCAGGAGATCGAAGTTGATGAGGCTCGGCTTGCCGTCGTTGATTTCGTAAATGGCCGGCTTTTCGGAAGCCGCGCACTTGATGTAGGTGAAGGCGTCGTCGTGATAGATCGCCGAGACGAGAAATGGCTGCGCGTCGCCCTTCGAATCAAATCGATAATCGAATTGGAGCTTGGTCGCATACTCGGATCGGAATTTCTGAATCTGCTGTTGAGCGTTAGCTTGGGCCGCCTGGACTTGAGCGCTCGCCTGGTCGCGTACGGTCTGAATCTCCTGCTTGTAAGCCGCCGCTTCGTTCGCGGGCACATAGTTTTGCGCGAAAGCGCCTGTTCCGATGCCGGATTCCTCTTTCGGTTCGATAACGATTTTTAGGTCCGGGTCAGAGTTCGGATCGCTGCTGATTTCTGTGAGCAGGAACGAGTAGACGTGGCCACTGGCTGTAATGAGATTGAGATTGCTACGAATTCCGGCCTGAGCGGGATGGATGTAGCAAAGGTTGTGCGCGCCGTTGATTATCCAGAAATCCTTGTCGCCGGTCGTGAAGTCGAGAATCTCTTCGTTCTCCGGCAGGATGATGAGCGTCGAGAATCGCAGCTTCGCTTTCACGGGAACGATGTCGTTCTGCGAGTACTTCACTACGCGCGCGCCGTTCGTGTCGGCGCGAAGTGGCAACCCGGAAAGACCGAACGCGAAGAACAAACCGAGGAGTACCGCCGATTTCACCACGTAGAGCGATTTAACTCGTAACGCTGTTTTCATTTTCTTCTCCTTGATCGAAAGTAACTTGCGATGACTCAGGCTTGGACGGCTTCGTGTCTGACTCCGACAAAAAGGAAATAAGAGTCATGGCTAGGTACAGAAGGGCTGTGAATGAGACAACGAGCACCGAGCAAACATTCGGGACGGTTTGCAGAAGGAAGTCAGGCAGCACGATGGGAACGGGAAGAACGGGCGTCATTGGGCTCCTCCCGCTAGGATTTCGAGGCCCTTCTCGAAACCGTAGGCCTCGAATGCGTCACGCCGCTTCTGGTTGTCGAATGGGTCGTTCGTGTAGAGCCAGTAGCTCTTGGGGTCCACTTCGAGATTGGCGATCTTCGCGAGTTCGGGCGTTTTGATGAGTAACTGCTGCTTGGGCCGAAGGGTCGAGATGAGCTCGATCTCGGTATCGTTGAGGTTGAACTGGCGGCGGTAGAGGTCCCGGTCCATGTCCGGGTTGGCCAGGAAGATCTTCGTCGGGCAGCTTTCAATGATGATGTCGAGGATTTCCGACTTCCGAAGCTCGTCGAGCGACTGAGTCGAGAGAATCATGGCGGCGTTCTGTTTCCGCCAGGTCTTGAGCGCCTCGATGATGTAACTCTTGATGCTTGGGTTCTTCAGAAACAGCCACGCTTCGTCAATGAAGAATGCTTTGAAGACGTGGCTGATCTTGGGGTTACAGATTGCGGTGTTCGCGCGATGCAGGATGTAGAAGAGTAGCGGCTCCAGCACTTCGGGATATTGATTCATCCCCTGAAAGTCGAAGCATTGGAATCGAGAGAAAGTAATCGTGTCTTCGGCGTTGTCGAAGACGAAATCGAATTGTCCACCCGTGGTCCATTTTGCAAGTCTGTCAGCAAGGCGGCGGTCGAGTATGTTCGACAGCACTGTGAGCGTCCGAAGTGCTGGCTCGATCTCGTATAGATTCTCAATTTGGTGGTAAAGATCGCGTTCCTCTGTTGGGGTTAGCTCTAGTGGCGAAGCTCCCTGGATAAGAACTTTCACAAACAACGCGAGGAAGTCGAGGTTCTCCTTGGTCGGCGGCATGGAGAATGGATTGATCTTGAAATCTGGTGAGTTGAGTCCAACGCGGACGTAGGAGCCGCCAAACAAGCGGGTCAGACTTTCGAAGCTGCCGCCCAGGTCGAAGATGAAGGTATACGGGTCGTACTTCTGCATGTTTGTGATTAGAAAGTTCAGGAGGAACGATTTGCCAGATCCCGTGCGGCCCAGAATCATCGTGTGCGCCACATCGCGGTGATGAAGGTTCAGGAAGTATGGAGTGTTGTGGTTGGTCTCAAGAACTGCGAGGTATTCTTGCCTTAGATGTCGGTTCTCGGGATCGCCGTAGTCGAGCGTGTAGAGAAACGAGTAGTCGGCATAGTTGGTGTTGAGCAGATACATGGAACGAAGATTGAAGGCAGAGCCGCCGGGCACGGTCGCCAGAAACGCATTCAAAAGGTTGTAATTTTCCTCGTAGAGCTGCGCATCGTGAATGCTGAAGACCTTATAGAAATCAGCACAAGCGGTGTCGAGCTTCGCGGGGTCGAGGTCATAAATGACGACGCTCAGCGAAAAGTGCCCGAAGTAGTTGCGTTCGATTTCGAGTTCCTTGATGCTCGCGCCGAGTTCGCGGACCTGGGCTTCCTTCGAGTCGTCCACGAGAACGTCCGTTGGTGGCGCATCTGAGACGTTGAGATGGCTCGCTAGGGATCGCTTGGTGTTGTGGAAGTGGCGACGCTTCGACTGAATCGCTTTCCGCGTCTTGCCAGAGTCCTCTCTTTTCCACTCCGTGACGATGTGGAAGTTCGCCTGCACTTCGAGAAGATTCTTGAAAATGAGCGGAAAGCTTTGTGCGGAAGGCTCTTTGAGCGTCAGAACCTTAACGTAGTAATCGTCGAGTCGTAGGTGTCCGCGATGACATTCCAGGTGCGATTCGCAAAGGTAGTAGTCGAGAAACGTATCGTGTTTGAGCCGTGCGAGCTGGATTTTCTGGGGCGCGAAGTTGAGCGTGCGCTTCAAGACCCGGAAAGCTTCTTGCTTGCTGAGGACTTCAACACGAACGAAATCGCTGACGTGAAGGACGAAGCTCTTCATCTTCTGATGGAGGGTTTTTAGCGCTTTCGTGATCTCGCGGTCGAGGATCGCAACCTGCTTGCGCGATGAGAAGGCGCTTCGCAAGTCTTCGAGCGCCTCCCTTGGGTGCTTGTGAAACTCAGCTAGCGACTTTAGGAGTGCCCGTTTGTAGCGAAACCCCTCGAAGAGCACGACGTAGAAAATCTGTAGCGAGTAGAGCTTGTCGGACTTGTCCGCAAAGTGGCGAATGCGATTCTCAATCGCAGTATTGACGATGGGGTTTGCATATTTCCGGTGGGGGATCGACTCGTTGTTCTGTTTGAAGAGGTACTGATATATGCGGAAATTTTCATCGAAGAGCCTGAGCGCCGATTCAAGCCTCTTCGTGAGTGTATCGAGCGAATTCCCATCAAGGCATTCGTAGTCCACACCGTGGAATTCAAGGATCACGCCGACATCACCGGATTTTGTGAGGAAAGCCTGCGAGTCGATGAACCCGTAGAGATTCACCTGCTCGTTGAGAGAGCCGGTTTCGGTGTAGGGCTTGAGGACTTTTTTCAGATTAAGCATTCGAGGCTCTGCGGACCGTGATCGGACTCAACTTGGATGGGTCGTACTGGGTCTTGAACTTGGCTGCTGTCAGGACGAAACGCAGAATCTGCGGGTCAGTCTTCGTGGCCCACCGGGCGGCAAGGTACAGAAGAAAGAACATCAAGATGCCGCCCAGCAAGCTCGAAAGCATGTTGAACGTCGCTGCGCCCATGCACATGGCGAAGAAGAAGAGCTTTCTCTCTGCGCCAAGAACGGTGAGTGGGCGATGGAGGGTCCGATACACGGTGTTGATTCTTCGTTGTTCCGCCATGCGGGTGTCGGTTCAAAACGAGAGTTGGTCTACGAAGTGGGAAACAGCCAAGCGAGGAAGTTGACTGCGGCGATGGCCATACCGACGCCAAAGAGCACGCCCGCAAGCACTCGCTTTGAGCCGCCTTCACCAAAAGCGAAGGTCAAGCCCGCTACCACAATGGCGACGAGTGAAAGACCGCGCGCGATGTCGGTCGTGAACGCGGTCATCAAGACGGTGACGGCGTTCTCCCAAGGCGACGTACCCGTTGTTTGGGCGAACGCGGCCGTTGCGAACAGGATGGAAGAGGAAAATGTCACGAACGCGGGCCAGAGCCAGCGGGAAACGGATTTCTTGCGGAAGAGTTTCTTCATTGCCGGCGAGTTCCTTTCGGATGATGCGAGCCAGACCCGCATCGGAATTCGAAGACAATCTCTCGCCGAACTTTGTGTGGCGGGCTATTGTGGGAGGGAAGACTGAAGATCGAATTGCAGCGAGCCGCTGCGAAGCTGTTCCCTGAATTACACAAGTGCGCCCACTAGCCGAAGACAGAGTTGGTGTGGTTGGCGACAGATTGCGCTGAGGTGCAGCGAACTGTGGCTGTTTGGATTCGCTCTGCTTCGGTGAGGAGTCCAGCGAGAGTTGCCTTCTACTCTTACTAATGACAGAAGTGCCGATCTGATTCTCCAAAGAAAAACTCCCCTTCCGCACGTTGTTTTTTCTCTTCTGTCGATGTTGTGAAGATACAGAAAATGAAAGAGGAGCGTTCTTGATGCCGAGATCATTCGCCGCCTTTTGAAGGCGTTGCAAGATTCTTTCGACGCGCCAATGGACCGCTTTTTCTGACAGCGCGGTGTGTGTTTGAATTATTTCCTTGGCGAAGAAACCTTCTATCTTCAATCTGATGAGCAGGTCGCGTTCGAACACCGAAAGAATTCCGATCCTGCCGCAATGATCGAGGAAATCATTCAGGACCGACACTGTCTCGAATGTATCGTTTCCAAACGGCTCAGCAATCTCTTGAGCGTTATCCGTTTCCCGTTGAACCACGTGTCGTTTTTCGTTTTCGGCCCATCGGAATGCACTTCTACGAAGCGCTCGCATGAGGGCGATGGGAAGGTGGCTAGTTATTTGTGGTGGAGAAGCTGAATCCACAAGCTCCAAAAACAAAGTGAGAATCTGTTGCGAGACGTCTTCGGACTCGATCTCCCGGAACCACGCACACACTTCTCGACATGTGCGATGAATCATCGGGATAAAAGACAGGACCAACACCGAATTCTTAAGTTCCACTTCAGAGTCGATGGAACTAGCTTGAATCAGAGAGCCCACAATCTCGCTAGCTGACGGCACACTGGTCACTCCGTCTCTTTGGGCATGTAAGTGTTCAACCAGGGCTAGAGCCGTGGAGAAGCTCGAAAGAGGAACAGAGGTTTGCACGAACCTCAAGAATTCGTCTGAGTGAGGCGGCTGACTTAGAGAGACGATCAGGTATCTCTCGATCTTGCAAATATGGCAATTGCATTGAAAATTGTCTCGCATGATGCCTCTCCTGAAATCGAGCCGAAAAAATCGGCTGACTAGCCTTCGAAAGAGAGTTGGAACTTCTGATTCAGGAAGATTCCAATAGAGCCCGTCTGCTTCGCTCTCGTTTGCGTGTTGAAGGGAGATTGCGGTTCTCGATGCTGCGATGACCCAAACGTGGCAGCGTCGTTGGGCAGAGCGATTCTTCGCCGGGAGATGTGAGGACGATGCCTGCCGGGATTGAGTAGTGGGTCATGACCGTATCACGGCGGCTCCTTCTTTCTGCGAACGCCGATTGAAAGAGCATAGGCGAACAAAAGGCGAATTGTCAAGAGGGGCTTTTGTGTCAGAAACGCCTGAGTTTTTCGGTGGGGTGTGGTCCAGGTTCGGTCAAGAAATAGATGAGGGAAAAGCGAGATGCTCGATTATCGCCCTCTTTATTCTCCATTCGTAGTCGTATTGCCGGCTATCTTGCACGGGCTTCGGCCTAAGCGATCAGCTTTGTGAAGTGGACGCTCCCTAGAAGGGAGCGCCCGCTGAAGATTCTCCCGTGATAGCCACTGCGTGGACGGAGGAGGCGGCAGAGGCCGCCTCCGGTTGATTTTCTCTGCGGTTAAGTTTGCGCACGATATTGGCGCGAATTGACCACGATGTGAGTTTCAACGTCACGGCTTTTTTGCCTTTGCCGATTTCTCGCTCATAGCCGCTGCTTACGAGCGTGCCTTCGATGTAAACGTGATCGCCTTTCCGCAGCTTCGCCGCGGCGTATTCGCCCACGCCGTTCCAGGCGATGACGCGGTGCCACTCAGTCTTCGAGTGCCATTCCTCGTCAGCGCTTTTCCAGGCGCGTTTCGTCGCGAGCGAAAAGACGGTGTACTTGCGGCCCGTCTGCTTCGCCGCCTTGTGCTCTGGGTTGTTGCCGAGATAACCGATGAGATGAACTCTGTTTTGGTACATTTTGTTTCTCCGTTTCTGCCCTTGTAATTGGGGCACCCGGAGGCGAGAGGATGCTGCTCCCAAGGCGAGCGTCTGCTTTTTGGGAGGGACACAAGAAATCTTCGGTGTGTTCTAGAAGATTTGTTGGGAGGAACCGGAAAAGCAGAAGACGCGAAGCCGCCGGGCGCAGGAATTATCCCGAAGCTGTGCCCAATGGAGAGGGCGAACACGGAGACTATGGACGAAAACGGATATCATCTGTGAGCTCAAGAACGGCAGCCACATGACCGGGAGAACGACTGGCTATTTGGCGACGGCGACACGGGAGATTGGGTATTCAGACGCGCATGAGCCGTTCAACGCCGATAATGTGAGCAACCAACTTGTGAGCCACGTTCGCCAGAAGAAGTCGGGGAAGGTGCGCGGAAATTGAAGGAAGACATAGAAGTTTTCAAGAGTAGTGGGAGATCAAATTGAAGCTGGCCATCCTGTCTCTGCCGAAGATTGAAAGGGATAAGTTGATGCAGACGCTGCTGGCAAACAAGGCCAAGGGCGACGTCGGATTCATAAGAGCGTGTGGGCTAGACCCTGAAGTCTTCGACCGGCAGTTCTTGACCGTCTGCATTTCCCGCGACTTGCGTTCCACTAACGTGAGTCTCCACGAGAATGAGATGGAGATGCTCTGGAGCATGAATCAACTGGATGCGTTGATAGAGAGCGGAAGCCGTGAACCATTCCTTGTCCGAAAGGCAGGTACCTTCGATGGCGACTTGGACGCAGCACGGGAAACGGGCGCGAAGGTTATGGACGAGGCGAGACGTGAGGCTGGATACCGTGGAGAGACCCGCGAAGATCTGAAGAAATGGTTGATTGAAACGGGCAGACTACCCGCGAACTGCAATGACCTAATGGAGCCATTGATTGAAAGGCAGGAAACTCCTGGCCGAAAGGAAAATACGGGCGCGATTCTAGTGCCTGACGCTGATGAGTTACGGACAGTTCTCGGTGAAGTTTCCGAAGCTCTTAAGGACGACGATGCGGTTGGCATCGTAGTGTCCATCGGCCCCATAGATTATTTCATTGCGAAAAACGATTCGGGACTGCCCGGAAAGGTTGTGGTTGCCGTTGGGGAAGGGAGCCAAGTGCTTGGTGCGCTGTATGTCAAAAGGAATTTGGATGGAATGTCTGGCCGGCTCCAGCCGTTTCAGAAGCACGAGAATGATGAGAGCGCGAAGAAGCGTCTTCAGGGAGTTCTAGACAAGATGCTCACAGATTGCGCTCAAACTGAAAGCGAGAGGCGTCCTGTGCGCCTGGAAAAGTTTGAAAAGGAATTGCGAGATCAGGCGACCCGCATCGAAAATGACAGGGAGGCTAAGGAGGCTGCGCTCAACCAACCCCATCACCTGCTCTTTTTCAGTGCGGTCGATCCCGATGGCGTGACACGTTTCTTTGATATTCTGAATCAAGGAGACGGATTCTCACTCGGTGAAACGGCCGTCAGCGCGCCGCGATTAGGTGGGTGCACCGAGACGGTTTATAAAAGTCCTAGTGGTGGAACGCACCATGTACACCGCCTCTACGGTAAGTTTCGCACCGACAGTGCACATCGAGCGATGCACGACTTCGCCAAGCATACGGGCCTGGCACAAGTCGCGGAAATAGCTGAGACACTCAATCTGCGTGAAGCCCAGCCTACATGGGAGCTGATTTTTGAAAAGCTAGGCTGTTCAACCGTGGCGACAGGCCCAGCAAGTCAAGAGGAGCAGACAAAACTGAAGGATGAGCGCCCAGATTATCGTGTTGCAGCCCCTTCTGCCGAGGATGCTGCACTGCGCGCGATCACTGGTGACACGAAGCAGGCACCGACGGACGAAGTGCCATGGGATTGACCTGACCGGAGTTTTTTGTACCAGCGGGAGTGAGAGAGAATTCACTCTGGAGGGAAGCTGGTATGCCGATGAGGAAATACAAGCCGGAGCAGATCGTGACGTTGCTGCGGCAGGTTGAAG
>Ga0182018_10001307_pt1 | contig 28745 bp, 22 predicted proteins | sample 812P2MmetaG_FD_120490 | JGI IMG/M metagenome (GOLD analysis project Ga0182018, IMG submission 120490) | Permafrost microbial communities from Stordalen Mire, Sweden - 812P2M metaG | ecosystem: Environmental > Terrestrial > Soil > Wetlands > Permafrost | place: Sweden: Stordalen | collected...
ACGCGGGCCTAATCGGACGCACTGAGGATACGAAGTTACGATGGCGTTGAGTCGGCCCATTCGCTTAGCCCTGTTGGTGTCTTCGACTCTCGCAGCGGCGGGGTGCGCTCACGCTCCGGTGAAAGCCCCGAGCGAACCCGTCCCGATGGTCGAGGCCGCGCCCATTCCAGAGCCGCCCGACACCTCCGAACCGGCCCCGACGGTTGAGCCGAGTGCGACGGCCTACACGGATCTTTTCGATCGCGTGCGCGGCGGCTTCAAGCTCGAGGACGTTGCCGAGGACGCCGTCGATACGCAGCTCTTCTGGTTCGCGAATCATCCGGATTACCTGGAACGATCCTTCCAGCGCTCCGAGCTCTATCTCTATGACATCGCCTCGCAGATCGAGGCGCGCGGCATGCCGCTCGAGCTTGCACTCTTGCCGATGATCGAAAGCGCCTACGAGCCCTACGCGTACTCGCGCGCGCGCGCCTCGGGTCTGTGGCAGTTCATTCCCGGGACAGGCTCGCGCTTTGGGCTCAAGCAGGACTGGTGGTACGACGGACGGCGCGATGTGGTCGAATCCACGCACGCAGCTCTCGATTATCTGCAGTACCTGCATGATGAGTTCAACGGCGACTGGCTGCTCGCCATCGCCGCCTACAATTGCGGCGAGGCCAATGTCGAGCACGCGTTGAGCGTCAACCGCGCCAAGGGCCGGCCGCTCGATTTTTGGAACCTGAAGCTGCCGCTGGAAACCCGCGCCTACGTGCCCAAACTGCTGGCGATGAAGCGCCTGATCGCTGATCCGGCGCGCTATGGCCTCGCGTTCAGCAAGATCGCCAATCAGCCACGCTTCGAGCGCGTCGAGACGCTGGGGCAGATTGACATGAAGCTCGCCGCCGAGCTCGCCGGGATCAGCGAAGAGGATCTGTACGAGTTGAATCCGGCGTTCCACCGCTGGGCAACCGACCCGGCAGGCCCGCACTTTCTCCTCCTGCCTCCGGAGTCGGTTGCGCTCTTCCGGCAGACCAATGCCGAGCTCAGCCCCGCCGAGCGCATGCCCCTCACGCGCTACCGGGTCGCAACCGGAGACTCGGTCGCCTCGGTGGCACGCCAGTTCAACACGAACATCGACGTCATCCGCGTGCTGAACGATCTGCCCGCCGGCAAACTCACGCTGGGAACCGATTTGAGCGTGCCCGCGCCGGTGGTGCTGCCGCCGAAGGTGGCGCGCGCCGCCGCGCTCTTCGATCGTCCGGAGCGGCGCGTGCGTCGGCATGGACACATTCATGTGGTGAAACGCGGCGATTCACTCTGGGCCATCGCGCAGCGTTCGGGCATGGACGTCAATAAACTCGCAAGCTTAAATGGCATGGAGGTGGATTCTCCCCTGCATGCCGGTCAACATATCAAGCTTGTTTCCACGAGCTCGGTTTCCTCCGCAGGCGCCGGCTCGTCCGCAGCTCCACGACCCATGACTTACATCGTTCGCAGCGGCGACACGCTCTCGAAGATCTCGCGGCTCTTCCAGGTTTCGATTGCGCAGATCAGCCGTTGGAACAGTTTGGCAAGCCCTCCGAGTCTCTCGCCGGGTCAGAAGCTCATCATTCGGGTTCTGAACCGCCACAGCTGATGGGATTTCTAGCCGGCAAGCGCGCGCTCATCGTTGGCGTCGCCACCGAACGATCCATAGCCTGGGGAATTGCGCAGGCCATGCATCGCGAAGGCGCTGAGCTTGCCTTCACCTATCTCAACGACAAACTCAAAGGACGCGTCGAGGCTCTCGCCCAAAGCCTCGATGCCTCGTTTCCCACCCTGCCCCTCGATGTCACGCAGGACGCCGAGATCGATGCGGCCTTTGAGCGGCTTAAGGCGCTCTGGGGCCACCTCGACATCCTGGTGCATGCGGTCGCGTTCGCGCCGCGCGAGGCGCTCGCGGGAGGCTTCGTGGAATCCACGAGCCGCGAGGCCTTCCGCATCGCTCACGATGTCTCAAGCTACAGTTTTACGGCCCTCGCGCGCGGCGCGCAGCCGCTCATGGCCGGGCGCGCAGGCGCTCTCGTGACGCTTTCGTACCTCGGGGCCGAGCGCTCGATCCCAGCCTACAATGTCATGGGTCTCGCCAAGGCGAGTCTGGAGGCGAACGTGCGCTTCCTGGCGGCGGATTTGGGGCCTCGCGGAGTGCGCGTCAATGGCATCTCGGCCGGTCCCATCAAGACCTTGTCCGCGGCGGGTATCGCGGGCTTTCGCAGGATGCTCAGCCACGTCGGCAGCGTCGCGCCTTTGCGGCGCAATGTGACGCTCGAGGATGTCGGCAACGCCGCGGCGTTCCTCTGCTCGGATCTTGCTGCCGGCATCACCGGCGAAATCCTGCATGTCGACAGCGGCTTCAGCACCGTCGGAATGACCCTATCCCACGAAGCTGAGGGCTAAAAACCTTCGCTTATTCAAAAGCTTTGGGATTCTTCTTCACGTCCGTTGTACGGCGTACCTCCGCCAGATAAGCCGCGACCTCGCCCTCGCCCTGGCGGGTGCGAGACTTCTCAGCAGCCGCTGAATCGGCCTGCGCATTCACCACCGCGCCATGGGTACGCAGAGTCGTAACGGCGAGGAGCGCCGCGCCCCCCTCGGACAGGGGCAAAGCCCGGTACACCGGCTTTCCTTCGGGCTTCGGCGCGCGAAAGACGGCCTCGCGAATCTGTGGCGGAATGGACGGGTCGGTGCGGCCGACGAAGTGCGCAGGCTCCGCGGTCACGCCGAGTTCATGGACCACCTGATCGAAAGAGGCGCCGCCATTTAGTTTGTCGCGCGCCCCTTCCGCCGCCTTCACAGCCGCGGCGCTGCCGCGCGCCTTCAAGATGGCTGCGATGATGATCTCGTGGACCTCGGCGAGAGGCTGCGGCGCGGCTTTGTGATGCTCGAGGTCCTTGACGATGACGATGCGGTCCTCGCCGAGAAGCACCGGTCCGCCGATGCGGCCCTCATCGAGCGTGGCGGTGCTGAATACCGCGTCCTGCAGTTCGTTGGTTGTACCCAGGGGCGCACCCCCGGTGCCGCGCAGAAATCGTGCGACCTCGCCGGTTTGCAGCTGGAACTCCTTCGCGAGAGCGTCAAAGTCGACGCCCGGCTGCTCGAGCCGGCGCTGCAGCTGCTCCTGGCGATCGCCAAACCGGTCGGCGGCGCGGTCGCGGCGCAACTGGGCATCGACCTCCGTGCGCGCCTGTTCGAAGGTCTGGGTCTTGCCCGCCTGGATCTCATCCACGCGAATGATGTGATAGCCGTATTGGGTCTTCACCGGCCCGCGGATCTCGCCGACCGGAGTGCTGAAGAGCGCGTCCGCAAACGGGGCGACGAAATTACTGCGCTCCGCCCAGCCCAAGTCGCCGCCCTTCGCGGCCGAACCCGGATCCTGCGAGTACTGCTTCGCAAGCGCCGCGAAGTCCTTTCCCGCGCGCGCCTTCGCGAGAATGTCCTCGGCTTTCTTGCGGGCGACCGCATCCCCATCCTTGCCGGCGGGAATCTGAATGAGAATGTGGCTCGCGCGGCGCTTCTCCGGCGTCACGTAGCGGTCCTTCGATTTCTCGTACGCATCGCGCAAATCACTGTCCGACACGGTCGTCTGCGCGGCGAGCTGATCCAGGCGCAGCTCGCCGTACTCAAGCTTCACCCACTCGGGCGTGAGGAACTGCGACTGGTGGCTTGCGTAGTACGCGGCCACCTCGGCCTCGTCGACCGCGGCGCCGCCTTGAAACTTGGCCGGGGGCAAGAGCGCATAGCTCACCTCACGCTCCTCGTCGGTGAGCGCGCGCAGGTGCTCGACCTCGCGTGCGGTGAGAAAGTCCGAGGCCTGTATGGGGCCCTCGAGCTGCTGGCGCTCGAGGGCGCTGCGGGTTTGCTCCTCAAAACTCGCGAGCGAAATGCCCGCCTGCGCGAGGCGCATGCGCGCCGCCTGCGGCGAGTACTGGCCGTCGATCTGAAACGCGGGCTCGTTGCGGATCGCCTCCTGGATCTGCGCACTGCTCACCCGATAGCCCAGATCATGCGCGCGCTGCGTCATGGCGAGGTTCTTGATGAGGGATTCCAGGAGCGAGTTCTGCACGCTCGCCTTCACGTCCGCGGGGATTTCCCCGCCGAAGCGCTGCTGCCACTGGGACTGCTCGCGCATCCAGTCGTCGCGCACTTCCTGCAACGAGAGCTTCTCGCTGCCGACCTTGGCGGCGTAGTCGCCCACGCCGACGTTGATATTGACGATGCCGTACGCACCCCACGCCGCGAATACGAGCGCCAGGGCGCCCAGCACCACGATCGCGAGCCATCGTTGCGACTGCAATGAGTCGCGGATTTTCTGCAGCATGGTCTTTTTTAGATTGCTGGCGGAGTGGACGGGATTCGAACCCGCGACCCCCGGCGTGACAGGCCGGTATTCTAACCAGCTGAACTACCACTCCGTCCTGGTCAACCAAGAATAATACAATGCGCAGAGGGTGTGCGCTATCCGGACTTGCACGCGAGGTGGCGTGCGGGCCCAGGTCCGCTGCACGCCCGCGAGCCACTTAGGAGCGCCACGAGTTGCCGCAAGAAACCACTGCGCCTGCTGTTTACCAGCTTCGCCGAATTTAGAGCTTCGAGACCATGCAATCTGCCTTCGCCATCGCTGGGACCTACGACCAAGTCCTTACGCATTGGGTTTCAGAGGCAAATTCTCGCTCCGGTACCAGGCATCAAAGTCCGATAGAGTTGCAAACCGCCGGCTAAATCCCTTTGCGCCGAGGAGAGCGTCGATCGCCTGCTCGTTCGCCGTATGGTTGTGTTCAACGGACAGGAGCTTGATCTCGAATGCGCTGAAATCGAAACCCTCAAGGATGTCGAACTCGCTTCCCTCCGTGTCGATGCTCAGGTAATCGATGCGTCCTGGAGCGTTCGGTTCGCGCAGAAGCTCCATCAATGTCTGCGTCGGAACCTGAACGCGCCTGCCGTCACGTCTGCCTTGTGCGTGCCGATCCTTGTCAGAATAGGCATCGATCGTGGAGAAGTGCGGATCCCGCGCCTGATTGAACCAGACGTCGCCTTCGGACTTCCCAACGACACATTTTGTGGAGATATGGGCTCTTCTATTCTGCCGAAGAGCTGTATGGAATTCCGCATTAGGCTCGGCCAATATCCCGCGCCACCCGTAATCCCTTTCGAGCAGAAAGGTGTTGCTGAGAATAATCCCATCCCCAGCTCCAAATTCCACGAAATATCCGTCGCGCAGCTCGGAAAGCTCATACAAGACCCAAAGATCTTGGGCCACCTGAGAATGATTCGTGTGGCATCGCCTGAGCGCATAGGTAAGAAAATCGAACTCTTCACTGGCCTCGAGCGATACGCCGGCTTCCTTCGCTTTACGGATCTCGCCCATCAATAAATAGCGAAGACCTTCTATACGAGGCTTCACGGGGAGGATGCCGCAGCGATAACAGACGGGCGCTGAATTAACCTCGCGTACATTTCGTGGTGCATCCGGCCTATGACCGACCAATCGAGCGCTTCGGCTCGGCGTCGTCCGGCAGTCGCCATCCTTGCACGGGCATCCACATCGAGAGCAAGTCGTCGAACGGCCTCGGCGAAAGCACTCGCATCGCCGGCTGGGCAGAGGATGCCGGCATCGTCTCCCACTGCTTCCTTAACTCCGCCTACGTCCGTGGATATCACTGGCAGCCCGCAACCCATGGCCTCAAGAACAGCGTTATTGGCCGTCGCATCCGTCAGCGGCAAGAATAAAACGTCGGCAGACCAATAGGCTTCGAGCAATTCCTCATCCGTCAGTCCTGACCGACAAATCAATTGTGCATGGCGCTTGGAAGCGGGTAAGCGCGGCGAGATCACGGTCAGTTCAATGGCCAGACCTTCGGCCAGCAGCGATTCAAAGACATCGAATGCAAGGTTCAGATCACGAAGCCAATGTCCCACCAGAAGCATGCGAAATGTCCCGTCATTCCGTCGCGCGAAGGTCGCAGGCGCCGGCCGGAAAAACGTCGTATCGATTCCATGCGGGATCAGAAAGATTTGCCGAGAATGAACAAATCTCTCCAAGAAGATCTGCTGAGATTTACAGAGCGCGACTATTCCGTCATAGCGTTTCACTAGTTCTCTACTAATCATCTGGCACAGTAGCGCCGGGGGCTGATGAAACGTCGCGACAAGCTTTGGTCGCGTTTTCTCCTTGAACAGCTCTGGCGGAGCCATTGAAAGCAGCCAGCCAGCATGTTCGCCGTCGATGTAATGGATCACATCAACTTTATGTGCACTTGCCTCGGCCAAAACTTCCGCTTCGGCGAGCCATGCGTTGCCTTGTTGTCCGAAGGAATTGAGCCCCATCAACGTGCCTGCCTTGCGGTACGGGCCTGCCATTTCGGCGGCAAGCTCATTTCCAAGCGGCACTGCACAATGTGAGGCGTCGTATGCCAACTTGGGCAGATGGCGAATGAACTGATACGGACCAGAGTGGGCCGAATGGTGCTCGTGGTAGGTTCGGACGGTTATAAGCCGCGTGCGGCTGGAACGGGTGTCCTTAATCTGAACGGGCATGGACTGGACCAAATCCGGATCGGCAGCACGGTCCAGCAGCAATAGATTCACCGGGAACCTAAGGAACTCGCGACCGGGATAAGGATCCCGGTTCACCGGAGTACGGGCGAACGCCTTCGCCATTCGCACCTGCACGTGAAGCTTTGGCTGAGATAGCCGATGCCCCGCCCCAAGGTAGAGGCTCTTGAGCTGCTCTCCGATCAGCTGCGGATTATTTTCGCGCACCACGGCAGAGCGACAATGCCCGCGCATTTCCTCGGAGCCATGATGTTCGCGCGCAAAGCGTAGGATACCGTCCTTGAAGGCGTCCACCGAACCTGCTTCGGCCACAACCACTCCGGTGTGCCCCTCCCGGACCATCTCAGTCATACCGCCAACGGGGGTGATTATGCATGGCGTGCCACAAGCGAGAGACTCAATAATGACATTGGGATAGTTGTCCTCGAGGGAGGGCACACATGTGACGTCCGCTATCCCCAGAAGGTCCGTCATAACTTCGTCGCTGTCGATCTCTCCGAAAGAGATCGGGAGAACGCCGGAAAGCTCAAAAAGCTCAGCCGACTTACCTAAGGTGGCGACGTGTACTCGAGCTCCGTCGGACAAAACCGATGCAAGTTCCCCCATTGCCGTGAGTTCGCGCACCGCCTCTACCAGAAAACGGACTCCTTTGCGGCGCTCCACCAGATTCTGGCTACCGAACATGATCAGCAGGTCCTCCGGTCTTACGCCGAAGGCGCTGCGCAGCTCCTGCCGATCCTTCAGTGGTGCAAATACATCGAGTTCGACGGGATTCCTGACTACGGTGATCGGACGATCCTGAAATATCGCGCTTTGCTTTGCGACGCGCGCCATCCACTCAGAGGGTGTCAGAATATGGAGCGAACCACGCTTTTGATAACTCAGCAGCTTTTCAGCGAATCCGTTGGCTATCAGTCCCTGATCGTGCTGCAGTTGCGGGCACTTTATGCACGCCGTGCGGTACTGCTCGCAACCCGCCGGATAATGGCATCCTCCGGTCATCGACCAGCAATCATGTAAGGTCCAGAAGACACTCCGCCCTTCGTCGAGCCATGCCGCGATGGTGTTCGGCGTGATGCCCCAAGTCGGCCAGTGCAGGTGAATAATATCGGCCGCCGTCAACAGACGATGTTGCACAAGGTCAGCGCCCGGGTACGGGATCGATAGAAGGGTATTTGACATTGCAGTACGGTGTTCGGCAATAAACTCCCACTGAATGCGTTCCGTGAGCGTGTTGCTCAGAACTTCCGCAGCAGTTACGGTCGAACTCTTCTGTCTCGGAAGCACTATTTCCATCGGGTTAGCGCTCTCCCCGGTGATACAGACGAATGTCGACGTCAAGCCGGCTGCCTGGCAGGCCAAGCTCGCCCGACGGGCAGCGCGACCGGCACCACCGTCGGAAGCGTAGGAGAAGTGCGTGACAATCATGTCGGATGCTTATGAGTCAGCGTCTTCGTCGCGCGCTTATCACGCCGAGCTTTTGATTCGTTCATGGGCTTCGTCTAATGCTACTGCAGAGGGTTACATCACCGGCGAGCGCGCCGCTCAAAAGTTTCAGGCCGCCGCGCGACACCATCGCATCCCCGAACCGTGCGCGCCGATCTACTCGTTTCTTTGGTCGAATCGTTTCAGCGCGGCTCAACTTCAGGTTTGTGAATAATGGCTCCGTCTCATGCAGTGAATGAGTTATGCCTCCGCCGCGGTCTCTGCCTGAACCCATGCCAGTGCAACGCCCAGTGTCCGGTCATCTTTACCTCCGTCCTCCGAAGGTCGGAACAGGCGCGCTACCCGCAGCGTCACCTGTGTGGGGTCACTGTCTGACTGTACTCTCAGGGGTCCGGCAGCAAAGGCGGCAATACTCCCTGCAACTTCACGCAATGGATATATTTCGCCATCCACTTCGATGGCAAGATCAGCCGGGCGATTCTTGCCCAACGAGGTGATGCGGAACGTTAAAACGACGGGCCGAGCTCTATTAATCCATAACGTGAAACGGCAGTCCGGTCCGGGACCCGTCCACCTGAAGGCGGAGCCGTCCTGGGCATATTCCAACTTGTAGAACCCTTTGGATCCTCGAGGAAGAGCTTTGACGGTAATGAGTGTTCCTTCGCGATCTTGGCGGCGCGATTCGTTGGGTTCGTCGCTGAGAGACCGCTGCTCCTGGCTATGAGCTTCAACGGAGCTAGGCGGCCCGGACTGGGTTCCGCCTGACTCGGCGGCTGTACTTGACTGCTCCGTGGGGCCGCCGGCGAGCACAGGGACCTCTTCCGATTCCGAGACGAGCAGATTGGCGATCCAGACCTGTGAGTCGGGGCCTGGCCGAAAAACAAGATCCCAATCGGCCCAGTAACCTATGGCCGCCAGGATATCCGGGCCGCATTTTACCTTCATAGCCCAACTGTTGTTCCCGGTCGCGAAGCCATCAACTCGCATGGGAATACCGTTCACGTAAACTTCTATCGCTCGGGCAGCTTCCGGACCCCCGCTGGTTATGGCCGTAAAATGTAGCCAGTTATCCACGTGCGGGTTCATCAGCGCTCGCCCCGACACCACTCGATCGAGGAGGAAGTTCCCCGCTTCGGCGTTCGTTACGCTAGAAAGGATCTCGAGCTCCCCCGGCCGCGAGATTCGTTCGGCCGTCTCGCCCGGGGAAACGCGGACGCTCCGAACCAGTAGACCCAGCGTCCGGGTCTCTCCCAGAAGCACAGATGCCCAAGGCAGCTCAACGCGCACTCGCACCGCCGGGCTGTGACGGTTGCCAGCCCCGAAAATGGCAAGACTTCCGGAAATCCCGGTTTCGGGCAGATTGGCACGGGTCGGAACTTCCCGCTCATCGGCGAAGGCACGTGCCCGTGTCATCTGCTCTTTGCCGATGAAGCGCTCCACCTCGACATCGACCCGCCAAGGATCATCGAAGGGCCAAGTGAAGCCAATCTCAAAACTCTTGCTGACCCAGCGCACGATGTGGCCGTTCAGCGTTTCCGGAAACGACCACCCCTCCTGCCCGATGTCCTCAAGTGGAAGGAACGAGGATCGTGGGTGAGGCATCAGACTCGCCGCAAGCATGCGCGGTGCCCAAAGACGTCCGATCTGGTCCATCAAAGCGCCCACGCCATTATGAACCTGATAACGTTCGGCGGCTTCCAAGGACTGCGCCTGGAGCGATGACAGGGCCTGCGAAAAATCCGAAAAGCTCCCGATGATTCCGTCCACGCTGAAATCATTGTAGGTCCTGTACCCGGCGCCCCATTCCCGAGCTTCGAACTCCAGCCAGGTATCGGCGGCCACGAGCATCGGCAAACCGAGGCTGATCGCCTCCCACACAACACCGGAGGATTTGCGCGCGTACACGACAGGATCGTAGGTCGAGACGAAGCAGTCAGCCCTGTCCATGAGCTCCAAGTAATCCTTGCGCGATAGGCGGCCCGTTTGCAGAACCAGGTTTGTGTGCCGCGGGGCAACGCCAAGCATGAGGTTTTCATACGCCTTCAACGCCGCTCCCCAGGACGGTCCCGAATTGGCGTGGATTAGGAAATCCCAACTCGGGTACATCGCACACAGCCGATCCGCTAGCTCCGGGATAAGCGTAAAGCCCTTATCGACTTTAGCGTCTCCGGCGAACAACAACGCGGCGGGCCTCCCGGTGCCCCTTTGCGAGTTTGCACTCCTCGGATCGTACGGAATCGGATGCGCCGCGACCGTATAACCGGCCAATTCTGAAAACTCGCGCGCGAGTTGTCTTCCGCCGCCAAAGAAATGAATGGGTGGCCCGGACTCCGCGGCTCGACGGAACGCGAGCCGGTAGAAGAGGGCACGAAACGGGTCCTCGACGGTCCGCCCACCCGTCTCATTCGGAAAACCCAACCCCGATGGAAACATTAGGTACAACACGAATAACGGGGCACGCGCTGCGTCGAAAGTCCTCATCCATGATACGTAACCGAGAAGGTGGTTTTCGCTAAGCGTTGGAACGAGAACAGCGTCAGCCGTACGCATCCGATCGCGCGGGATCAGCGTCAACTCGCTCGCCAACGTGTCGTTGAAATAAGTAAAATCGTCGAACCTGCCGAGGATGCGGTCTTTGGACCTGCATTCGTACGTGGAATGCGAGAACAAACGAACGATCTCGAGTTTCTCTTTGCTGGCAATCGGACAGTCGCGGTGCGCAAAGATGAGCACGTCCTGCTCCCGATCACGTGCCCCCGCGGCAATCGCCAGGTCCCATTCCATATGGTGTCCGTGCGGATGAGCGAGGTTGGGATCAAGAATGATCAGTGTCATGGCGTCCCTTGCTTCTGGCACAGCGCCGCGATCAAGGCGCCCAGCTTGTTCGATCGGTGCAGCGGGTGATCTGCCAGGTGCCGCAACAGCGCGACGGCGGCGGTGATCGCATCCGCCTGAATGGGCCCCTCGAGCGATGCTAAGGCAATCTCCGCCACCGAATCGGAAAGCGCCGCGCTAGCAAAGCTTTCAACCAACGCAGCGGGGTCGCTGTGGTTGACGCCCTGAATTTCGCCGATACCACCACTCAAGCTGGTCGGCAGCACACGCCGCCAAAGGTCCGAGCTATGTGGTCGGGAATGGCTCCAGATGGCGAGCTGCGGCGGAGGGCTGCTTGTCTCGATCCTAAGCTGTGCACCGCCGCGTCCGGACAGGTCGGCGGCTCCGTGCAGATCCCGCCCTACGGCGATGAGAGGGACCTCCCGTTCCTCTGGGTCGACCAGTCGGACGAATGCCGTGGCGGCTTCGACCCAGTTTCGGCCGGAAACCACAATCCGGCTTGTTCCCAGGCGTAGCGGATCAGCGAAGACAAAACCCCTTCCACTTTGGTGGTGTTTCCACATGGAGGGATCAACGAGGGTAAGTATTCTGAATCTCCCTTTTTCGTGTGCTCGACCCTATCTAAATTGCTTTGGTGCGATCGATGATGCACGCAAGCAAACCGTAGGAGATTGGGATTCCTAGGACTGGCGGCCAGCAACCGGCGCCAAGAGCGGTTCCGGGCCGCCCGTTGTCGTAACGGCGCAGCCGACGCTCGGGCACGCGCTGTAGCGCCTGCTGCAGTGCACCATATAGTCCGGAGCAATCCGACGTCCTGAACTTCCGACGGCCCGAACGGCTCGCCGCGATCATCTCCATGCCATCTTGGCGTAGCTCCGTGTCCAGTTTACCGCCGTCGCAGGCTTGATCGCCAATCGGATTGATGACTTCGCTTCAAACGTGAAGAAGTCTAAATACAGCTGCACGGGCCTGCCTTCACGATGGTTCGCCGCGTGCGTATCACGCGCCAGCAAGACGTCAAGTCGATTCATACTCGCCATGATTCTTTCACGTCGCAGCGTCGTCGTCCCAAATTCTTCCCGCCGTTCTCAGTCGACGCGAATATCACGTCATTAAGCGCGTCCGGCTTATCCATTGCTCCTTACCTCTCGTAACGCATTGGTTACCTTGGTGAAGACATCGCGCAATAGCGCGTCCCGCTGCTACCGCCGAAAGGGTTGATGCACCGTTTGTAGTCCGAACAGCACTGCGGCACCATGTACCTATTCGCATCAGTATTCAGCAATCTAAATTACATCTTTCGGCGTGTAACGCGAAGCCATGATCGCCAGTCTGAAACAGAAAAGTTAGCGATTCCCCTCCAGGAAATGCGCGGCAAAAGGCGCCAGGGCTAAGAATCGGGAGAACCGTTCAGAAGAAAAGCACTTCTCACGAGCCCGGCGGGTTCCTCGAAGCAAGATTGTGACGCGTCTAAAGCGCGACGGAATCTGGCCTTGAGGTATTGACTAGATCCACGATTATGTCGAATTCCACCACCGCGGAAGGGATGGGCGCTGCGACGAGGGGTATATCACGCGACCGCACCAAACGGGGGCGCCGGCTACGTCTTTGGCCGCGAACGCGTTGCCGACGTGATGCACCTCGGCCACTAAGATTGCGGAGCAAAGGACCAGGAGGAAAAGATTAGGAGCACTATAGCTATCGTCCTCGGTGAGTGGGGAGGAGATTGGGAATCGCCCCGTCAGCCTCTTCAATCGGGCGAGGCAGAGCGGAAAACATATTGTTCTTGCGCGCCGTTTTGTCTTAATTGCAGCGTACTGTTTTCGACCCGTCATGACCCACAATTGCAACAACGAAGATGCCGAAGCCTTCTACATAACTCGGAAGACTTAATTCTTCAATCTCCCGGTGATGATATATTTTATGAGCCCTTTGAAGGTGTTGGTCAAGTGTGGGACACAGAGAACCATCGTGAGAATTACAACCATAACGAATCCAAAATGCGACGGAGTGTCAGATAGATGGCCAAAGAGATCTTGATCGACGATCAGGGCAAGACGAGGGTAGAAATAGAAGTTCCGAAACCCGATGCTCTACCGAGCGTGCTGACCTTTGCGTACCATAAATCCGGCAGCGTCATGTTTGACGACATTCTTCAGACATTGGCAGCTGAGGGCGGCAGAGCGTATGTGAATCTCGAGAAGCAACTATTTGAGCAGGGTCATCGGGTCGATCAATTTCAAAGGACGATGTTGCCTTTTCTTAGCAAGAGCGGATTCGTTTTCGGTGCTTTTCGGGACTACATTGATTGCCTTAGACCCGCGGCAGAATGCCAACGGAAACGGGTATTCCTCATTAGGGATCCCAGAGATGCTGTCGTGTCGTCTTATTACTCCTTGCGCAAAAGTCATTGGGTGCCACCCAATGGCGACGCCCGTGAGAGCCTATTGGCCGCTCGTGAGCGCTATTCCCAGCTAGGCTTAGAGGAAGCAATTCTTCGGAATGATTTCGAGTTTCTTTTTAAGAACATGTTGCGATTTGGGACAATGCTGCGAGATTATCCGGGAGTGGTTTACAGGTATGAGGAAATAATTTTCCGAAAGGCCGAGTGGATTCACGCACTTGCCTCAGAATTAGAACTCCCACTCAAGTCCGATGTACTCAATGCGTTGCTGCGAAAGCACGACGTTTTCCCATCCGAAGATAATGAGACTGCTCATGTTCGGCATGTGTCCCCTGGCGACTATCTGAACAAATTGAGTCCTGGCGTTATCGAGCACATTGAGCATCGCTATAAAGACCTGTTCGAGATCCTTGGATACCCACTAACTGCGAGTTGACGATTTTGGTCTTCTAATGATTAGGACGAAGTTGGGTTCGAGGTCGTCCGCCCGCTGACGTTGAATCCGCCAAAGTCGGGCATCGGCTTGGGCATCGTAGCGAGGGCAGGCTACTCGAGAATGAAAGTGCGAAAGATCCATTGCAATATCTGGTGCCGAGTCCTGTCGTCGGCCTTACCAAGCAGAGGCGCTTCTGCGACGTGCCGAGTTCTGGATTTTACGAAAGAGTTCACGACGTGCCGCAACGTGAGACAAAAGCTTCCAGCTCGCGCTCGCCATAATCATCGTAATTGGGACCACGACCGCAACTGTCTGCGAGGTCAACGGTTGATGATGCAGCAACCTCGCCCGGACGACCTTGTTATTGCGACCCGCCAGAAGTACCCGGTACGGACATTGCGCGCCAACGCAAGGAGTTATCTTGGCTTGCGAGTTGGATGGCGCCGTGCCGTTCTTAATGAAACCGGCCTCCAGACCGCCTTCATGCAAGCCGACTTACGATACTCTCAATTGATGGACGCGGGTTCCCCGTTCTGCGTCGATCCAAAAGTGCGGTCCGATCTCGACTCGAGACGTCAGATCTCGTTCGCCGAGATGGTAACGACGGACGTTGCGCGCGGTGAGCGGGATATGATCGTCGACGACGAGCGCAAGATATCCCGCCCCTATGAATAACGAGGAGTCGGTTTTTGTTGCGGGCCATCGCGGGCTCGTGGGCTCGGCAATCGTACGCGCGCTACGCGCCAGAGGCTATCCATCGATCATCACTAGAACTCGCGATGAGCTCGACCTTCGAGTGCAGTCGTCGGTTGACAAGTTCTTTGCGATCGAGCGGCCGCGTTTCGTATTCCTCGCCGCAGCCAAGGTCGGGGGGATCCATGCAAATGAACTGCTGCCTGCGGACTTCCTGCGCGATAATCTGCAGATTCAGACAAACGTCATCGATGCCGCACGGCGTCACAATGTTCGAAAACTGTGCTTTCTGGGGTCAAGCTGCGTCTATCCCCGATTAGCTACGCAGCCGATTCGCGAGGAATATCTTCTTTCAGGGCCGCTCGAACCGACCAATGAGTCGTACGCGATCGCAAAAATCGCAGGCATAAAGATGTGTCAGGCTTATTTTCGCCAATATCAATTTCATGCCATATCGCTGGTTCCAACTAATCTGTACGGTCCCGGGGACAGCTTTAGCCTCGACCACTCGCACGTAGTGCCGGCGATGATTCGGCGATTTCACGAAGCGAAAGTGCACGTAACTTCGCAAGTATCGCTGTGGGGTACCGGCAACGCTCGTCGAGAGTTTCTGCACGTCGATGATCTGGCCCAAGCGTGCCTTTTTTTGATGGCCAGCTACGATTCCCCGGAGATCATTAACGTCGGAACCGGGGTGGACATCAGTATTGCCGAGCTTGCGCATCTCGTCAGCCATGCAGTGGGCTATTCCGGGACCGTCGAGTTCGACTCCTCGCGCCCGGACGGCCCTCCGCGCAAACTTCTAGATGTGACCCGACTTACGGAGTTGGGCTGGCGCGCGCAGATCTCTCTCGCCAATGGCATTCGCGAGACCTACGAATGGTACGTCCAGGACCACAGCGTCGCGCGCAATTGAAACCGCTAAGGGTGCGGGATGCGAATTGGCCCCAACGTATGGCATTAATATCGTTGAATGAATCGCCTTGGCGTTTGGCTTGGGCCTCGAATTCGCGCCACGATGTGTTCATCTCTTGTCTGGCTGCAGCCGCCGCCCTGGAACTATTTCGCGATATTCTTGTTTCCGGTCCTACCGGAATTCAGCCCGCTTCTGCTGGAGGCGATGTTGTCGTTGACTCTGCTCGAGACGAGCCTCTCGAACCAAGACGCGCTAGAAGTAGCTCCTGTTCGAATACGGCGAGAAGGCGCCGAGGTGTAGGGTCCGTCAGTCTGAGGATCCTAGCCACAAAGACTGGATGGCGCTAAAAGCAATACTCTCTGAAACAGAACACGTCATCGCCATTGAGCAGGACCTTGGCGGCGACACGGTTGTCGTTACATTCAACCCCATGTGGCAGATTCGAAATGGCCTCCAATTTTGGGCGGACGAGCTTCTTCTCAAGCAAGGCATATCAGCGATGGGCATTGTCACTCTCGGACCCAACTGGTACCCCCGCCAAGCAATGGATGAACTCCTTGCGACCGTTCGGGATAGGACCAATGGCAGGAAAGTCGTAACATACGGGCACGGTCAAGGCGGCTATGGCGCGCTGAAATTTGCCGCGCGACTGAGAGCCTCGGCAACGCTGTCGTTTTTCCCCCAATGGTCTATTGATCCTGCTGACGTAGCGCCGTTTGATACGAGATTCACGCGTTATTTCGATGCGACCCTTGGCAACGGTCTTCGTGTGGAACAAAGAGATCTGTCCGACTGCTCGTTCATCTTTTTTGACAAGATGGACAAGCTCGATGCCAAGAACGCGGCACACTTAATGGCGCTCCCGGGAGTGCGGGCGGTCGTCACGCCATTTTCCATGGACGAGACAATCCGCATCCTTACGGACGGACGCGGTACAGCAACGCTAATTGGCCTATGCGCGTCTGCAACGCCACCTGAAGCATTAAATTTTCGCCACCTCATTCGAGCGTCACGAAAAGGCTCAAGCATCTATATTGATCAACTGTTGCGCCACTGTATCTTGCGTATGAGTCGATCACGCGCCCACTCGTCCGTATTTGTTTCCCGCCTGCTCGGGAGGACCAAGCGCGACAACCTCTTCTACTCAGCACTGGTTGCTCACATGAAGGGTGACGCGATCTTGGCGCAATTGGAATTGGAAAAGACGGGACCAAGAGCCTTTGATAACATTAACTTGGTGTCCTGGTTGCACGTCTCACATGACGTTGGCTTCGTAAAAGCTGAACTCACGGTAGCTGCGCAAATCTTGGACAGGCACGCTAACAATACGGCTGCGTGTCTCCAGGCGTTGAATGCCTTCGTCGCCACGGGAGATCTCGAACGTGTGCACCAGGAACTCGAGCGCCTCGCCAAGCACGCCGACGCGCCAAACCGCATTGCCCGGTTTATCGAGTTTTCGGTGAAACTACGAAAGCCTGACATTCTCGAGCATTTTCTCTCCGGCGCGCTACCTCGTTCCACGAGGGCGCTTATTTTGTTTTCATTGGTCGACCTCTACCAGGAGCTAGGTGACCGACCGAATGGTTTTCGAACGTTGAAGGATCTTGCGACTACTTGTGCGGACTCTCCGGTGGATCTGAGAAGGGTTGCAGATTATTGTGTCCGCCTTCGCGAAATTGCGTTTGCGCTTGAGATTCGGGAGCGCTTATTGCGGAATGCCCCACGCGATTATTTGCTCGCTCTAGATGTAGTGGCAGCACGAATTCCGTCAGACAGACACCGAGCTCGTTCTGACTTGAAGACTATTATGGGTGCGTCCGATCTGCCGCCGGCATGCTGGGAGCGAGCATCTTACTTATACGAGCGCCTTGATGAGGCCGGCGCGGCGCTGCGCGCAATTGCCAAAGCAGTTGCGTTCCGCACTTCGGGCCCTGGAGTGCGACACCGCCTCGCTGTCCTCTTGGCGCGCAAGGGTCAGACTCGTCGCGCACGCGCGGAATTGACGACTCTTCTCGCCGAAGGCCGCGCTGATCCGAGTCGGCTTCGAGCGTCCGGCGAGTTGGCGTTCAATCTTGGGGATCGGCAGCTTGCCCAGAGGTTCGCGGAAGCCCAATTTCAGCTTGCGCCGACGGATCCGGTAAGCGTCCTATATCTAGCGCGTCAATTGCGGATAGTCGGTGATCGAAATGGGGCGGAGCTATTGCTTTCCGCTCTCTTCGTCGCTGAGCGAAGATCCCCATCCCTTTCAGGCCAGCAATGGGCTAAGTTAGCTCAGGAATTATATGCCATTGGGGAAATCACTAGAGCGAAAGAAGCGGTCGCTGAAGCGATGGCGAGGGAGCCCGACGGCGCAGTAGCCCGCAAGCTTGCTGATAGAATTGCCATGGTCGAAAGGCGGGCCAATATGTAGCCGTCTGACCGGTGGCGCGGAATCCGAGGTAGATGCCGCTCATTTATTTGCGGGCCATTCCTTCGGAGCAGTAAAGCGGGGTTCTAGGACTCCTCATTCAATGATTGCGTCCACCGATTGCATCTGCCTAGCAGACAACTGCCAACGCAATTGTGTACAGGGAAGCGATAGAACCTCCCAGAGTCCTTGGAACGCCAGCACTGGTCATCGTGACTCGCGATCTATATTCGGAGGAGACCACATGCGTGTCTTCGGCATTCATTCAACTTCGGATATGGTGGTAGGCTTAACCAAGTTTCCTGTTCCAGTGTCAATAATACGGATCGGTTGGGCAGCCCGATTTTGCACGCGTCCCGAAAAATTACGCATCAGGACACTATTGCGAGTTGTATCTCGTCCTTGGATTGTTACGTATGTTCCTTGGGAAGCAACGGCGCTTGCGTTGACATCGACGATGTTGTCAGCGGTGGATGGCGGCGACCCCGCATAGTTCCAGCTGCGTATGTTCACGACTGATCCTGTAATGGCTGCGCCCTGAATTGCATTAACCTCGATACGGTTGCCAAAGGCGCGGTCTATCACTATTACGTCTTCAACGGCAACCGGTTCGATCACAACAGTGCTGACATTCACAGTATTTGTATGAGCGCCCTCATTAAATGCGAAGAGCCACTTCACAGGCGGTGCGATCGATATTCCGTTGGCGACTTTAACACGCCCGAGCGTGACCGAATTGTCCTGGCTTCCGAATGCCAATTCCAATGGTACACCCCGAATCGTCTCAACCTCTGCGCTCAAACTGCACCGTGCGAGAAGATTGCCATAGCCGACCCCTGTATAGGCATTCACAGCATAGGGCTGGAGTTTGCAATCGAGAGACCCGCCACCGCCCATGAATGGAGCGTGCGGCTGCACTGCGTCCCAAGTGCCGCCGACCACGGCCGAATCGAAAGTTGCCCACATCGAAACATTAGTGTCCGCATCGCTCGCATTTAGCATATTCATGTCCGTATTTGTCAGGCGTCGAACTTGCACGGCGTTCTGTGAAGCTTGGAACGGATATTTCAGGTCCAGGCGCCCTCCGAATGAGTCGACTCCGTCCACTCGATCGATCTGAAGCCATGTCGGCTTTAGATGCTCCTTTCCAACGTCAAAGTGACTCGCCGATTCAATGATAACGATGTCACCGACTGTGTAGTGTTTTGCCGACGCTGCCGTCGACAATACGACGTAATGTGCGCCCGTTGCAATTGGCTGCGCAACGTCAATCGGAAGTCGCTTGTAGTTATTGGACTCGTAGCTACCGAACATTACGCACGAATAACTGGGCCATTGCCTGAGTTGCCCGGCGCGACCCTGGGTCGGGTCAATAGGCCCATTCTTGTCCGCATCACCGGTACACCGGATGTGCGTCGAGTTCCGAGGTATACGCAGCGTTACGCGTGAGCGCATTCGGAGAGCCTGCGAGATACTCCAATACTCCCCAGCAGGGGGATCAGAAACCAGTACGACACCGCCTTCGGGACGCGCTGCTGCAGCGTCGATCGCCTGCTGAAAGGCCCACCAGTCGTCGCTGATGCCGTCACCCTTCGCGCCGAATTGTTGAGGCGTAAGGACGGCTGCCACCGAACTGCCTTCGGAAGCGAATGCCCCAATCGCTCCAACAGTCGATTCGAGGACAATGTATCCCCAGATGGCAAAAAGCCGGAGAAATGTCCCGTATAGCATGCTACTGATCCTTATGATGCGCCGATCCGCCAGTCATCGGAAACAACTTTAAAAACTGGCAGAATTCCTTTCATTTCAAACTGCATTCGTGATCGAAGGTACTCGACGGCAATTGGGTGTGCTCTTTTTCCTTCTGACCGACGGCAACTCTCAAATTCTCAGGTTAATATAACAGCACCAACACTCCAGAGCCGCCCTTTCCAAACAACTTGGTGCCTGGCGCTGATATTTTCGCCCGCACAGTTACGATGGGCGGAAAGCTTGCTGCGATCGACCGGGGCTCATACGATAATTCAGTCGGCGTCTGAAGTCCGCGCATTGGCACGATGGGATCGATCACAGCAATTTGCGCAACGAAGAAAATCGGGCAGGCGGTATTCATTGGTGCCGTCGCGCCGTATAACGGAAACGCTTAGCGTGGTACGTCAAACACCGGCCGCAAAGGTCGACCACTCGTACCTTGCCACGGACAGCGCCTATATTTCCGAAGTCTCTGCCGATGCAAGGCACCATGCGGACACACTTCCACGGCGGTTACACGCTCGCCGGCAGCGAACAAGCTGTTCTTCAGCTAAGCGCTAACGATAAGCTGGGTCGTGATTACTTCGATCAGGGCGGACCGTAATACGCGGAAAGCGCGCAAGCGTGGTCGTCTTATTTTTCGAGGGCCGGATCGTCTCTGAGGGTGCCTACTCGATTTTGGGAGTTCCGTCTGGGACTGGCAGGGCAGTCACTTCCTGCAAACGAACGATACATGGAGCTCGACCCGACCGGTTCTTGTTGGGATTAGTAGCACTCGAGGGCGTTGACGACTTCTGATGCCGCGAACTATTGCAATATCTCTACGACGGCATAGGGTTCGACAATCCATGATATTCGCGCGTAAAGGCGCTATCGTTGGCTATTGGAGGTTAGGTAAATCCCTATCAATTCCGCCTATCTCGAAGGTAGAAACATTTCTAAAGGACATTTTCTCTGCTAAGGGGATGTTACGCGATGGCGAGCGCCGCCTTCTATACTCTATGGCGAAACATGATTTTAGAGGACGTGGCTGGATAGTAGATGTGGGGGCGTACACCGGAGCGACAGCCTATTTTTTGCGCCGGGACTTGCTGATCGATCTCCCGCGTTGCGGTCCCGAGTTTATGTCCATTCCTACGGTCTCTTCAGGGCTGATGAACCCTATGTGGTCGAGGTGCTCAACAAGGACTTTGGGCCTGCCGAGCCCGGAGGTAATTTCCTGGAGCACTTCTTGAGCCGGACGGAGCGCTATAAAACCTCTATCAAAGTGCACGCAGGGGTTTTCTCGATCAACCTTGGAGCGGCGGAGAGATTGAGTTTCTGTTCCTGGATGTCTGCAAATCAGCAGAATTGAACGCCCGCGCGCTGAAGGACTTCGTGCCGCATCTGATCCCTGGCAAAAGGTTACTGATACAGCAAAACCTCTTCCACGAATATCATCCGTACATTCATTGGTCGATGCGTGACGGTCCGGTGACGATCGTAGAGATCTAAATTTAGGGTCGCACAGACTTTGTCTCGTCATCGGTCAGGGTTCTGCAGGACGGTGTCTTTTGCACGACAAGCTCGTGGTCGTACTCACCTAAGTGACCATAGTGGCCCGTTGGTGACAGGATACCGTTCACCACAATGAACAATACTGGAATTCCAGCGTTGTCGATTGATGGTTTCTGTTCGTTTTTATTGCTGGGGCAATTGTAGTCGCCAGAGAGCCACGAGTGCGCTGATGACCCCTACCGCTTGAACAGGCTCATTTCGAAGCTACCAAAACAATAGCCGGAATACCGGTTTGGTTGCGCAGGCGGAGCATCGGAGCTCAGAGCGACGGCTGATACGGCAACCGATGCCATGAAGCTAATGACAATGCGGTTCATGCCGCCACTTTAATTGCCAAGCGAAGTAAATTGCCGACATTCCACGGCAGAAGTTCGCTAATTCGACATTCTGGGTATAGAACGGGACTGATCGCGACGAACTCGTATCCGCTGAACCCTGGGCAGTCACCAAATGGCATCGCTGAACTTCGCTACAAATGGGTGTCTGGTATTGGGGCCTTTCGCACACAACTGGATGTAATCCGAGGCGAGCTGGCCCGCGCCGAGAGACTCCGGGTCGGTGTTGAAAACGCTGACCGTCAGAATATTGCCATTGCTGGAAACGCACCCGGTACCGGTCGTCGTTAAGATGACGGTGGAACCGGTCTTCGTGAAGCCCGACCACGGTATGTAGCTGCCCGGCGCCGGCAGAGCAAAGCCTATCCCGATGAAACTCGTGCCGCCACTGCCGAAGCCACCGCTCACCGCGATGCAGTAGTTTGCAGCGTAACTGTAGACGGGGGCAATCAGCCCCAGCAGTAGGCAATAGGAACAGACGGGGTGTTTTGAAGCGAAACATAAGTTGGTTTCTCCCTCTGTGACCATCGGCGCCGGACGCTACCTAAGTTTCCGGCACTGCGATGATATTATTTCCAACTGGCGAAGCCAGACGACATCTGGCCGCGCATAGCAAGTAAACAGGCCCCTTGTCCGAACTCTACCGACCATTTTTCACGGTTCTGGGTCGATGCAGTACTTGAAGAAGTGCTTCGCGATCGAGGCGCTCCAAGTGGACGCCACTCGGGTCTGCCGACTCCAAGCAGAGGTGCCTCGGACCGTGCTTGCAAGAATCGCGAATGACGACTTTTTCAACTGCCGAGAAACTTGCCCTTCTGGATGTACTGGTAGCGGAGCCTGAGGCGGCAAGTGAGTTAGTGGGCTCTCTTCGCCTGCGTGTATTTGCCGTTGCGCAGGAGTGGGACGGACTGGAAGACGAATGGGAGGCGTTTAGCAGGAAGAACGATATCGTTGCAAATCAGCTCGGGGTCGACTGCCGTGGTTTCTTCAAGTAGCTGAAATAATCTATCGCAATGCTGTGCGCGGTCGTTCTTAATCTCCGAATCGTCTCATGCCATCGCCGGCGTTGGTGAAGTGAATCTTACTTTGCAACAATGACTTTCTACTGCATCAAGGCAGCCTATACCGGTCGCTCCCATGTATCAACGATCTGATCGACTACAATGATGGTCATTGGCAGCGATATTATGTCGCGCGTTCTGGATGACCGCCGTTATCACGTTAGACGCGAGCCGCACGTTCAACGTCGACTGATAGCTCGGGGCAATCGTGGCAAAGCTTCGGAAACCAGCCTACGCAACGATCGAATGAGCTTCCCGCGAGTCTGTTCATTTGCTCCTGCGCGCTATATAAATCCCCCACCATGTAGAGATCTCGGATAAGCGCTCCAAAAATTACTGGACGTTCCGGCTCCGGGGAAGAATCGGCGGCGGATAGCATCAATTCGGTCTTTTGCTCTCGCGAAAACTCATAAGCCGCGGCCTGAGCTAGAAGATCCGGGGGTACGGGCTTAATCAAGCGATAGACGCGAGTGCAGCTTACTTGGCCAAGCGCAATCTCGAAATAATCGCGAAGGTACTCCATCGTTGCAATGATATATGGATGCCAGATGGTGAAAAAATCTTGGTGGATCAAAAGGCTCCTACCCCGCTCCATGGCGGGGATGAACGACCTCAAAAGGTGTCCATTCAATTCCACAGATTTGCATACGTCAGCAAATAAAATCTCAATTGAATTCCGACAATCCCAGGGGAAATCCAATAGAGATCCCTCATGAATTATGATCGACGAAGCGAACTCTCCCGTTTGGAATTCAAAGATCTCCCGAAGAGAACACCCGGCATTAAGACGATAGAGCGGGATCCGCTGGTGTACAACCTCGGTAAGCATTGCGTCGCTGACCATGTCAGCAAAATGCTTATTCGGCGCTCGAAATAGATCGTACGAATAAACGATACCCGTCCTGTTTGTAATTGAAGGGTTGTCCCGCAGGCCTGAGGCCAAGCAGTACGCGGACGCGCCAATGAACGCCCCAGCGTCAACGATTTTTCCGCTGCCTCTATAAAATTCCTTGGCAAGGTAATACAGCAGAATGCGCTCATCTTTTGTGATCATTCCTCGCGGAAGAAATATATTCCAAGGATGCACGGAAGTTGATATGTCTTGGCGATTAATATTCATGCTGACCACTTTGCGCATTGCGCGTGACTGCGTCAAGCGATTCACCCCAGCGAACTAACAAGATTGACATTTGAATCGGAACAACTGCAACCATTTTTTCCGCATTGTCTCGCTAGGCTCAAGTGCGAACACGACTTGGGTCGATTCTAGAACCAATCACGTGAATTGCTGATCTTAAGGGTGCGCGATATGGGCTTCGAAGTTCCGTTCCGGCGAATCTGCCTGTTGTAAGCTTTTGCAAGCCCTCCGAACGGCGCTCGCCGTGACTAAAGCCCCGTAAGGCGCGCGAGCGTCGATATTGAGCGCCAAAATCTCTTCTCTCGCTCATTGAAGGCCCCAGTGATTCCGCCGCCACATCCTGCTTCTTAAGCAATACGTCTGCGGTAAAAAAGCCGTAGGTATTACGCGCATCCGCTGCTGCGCGTCACAGGTAAAACCAGGCGTAAAACTCTCGAGCAGGATTCAATTTGTGTCGCCAATCGGCTGGATTTTCTGAGATTTTGGCATGCGGCTTGAAGCAACTGTTCGTTCCTCAGGGCAATTGACTGGGTCGAATTGATTGCTGCGTAGCAGCGGAAGTGCGCTTGGTTGCCACACCAATCAAATTTAGCGCAAAGCAATCCAAGCCTGTTCGTGCTCACGCAACCCACTGCACGGCGCCTGAATCTCAATGCAACACGGGCGGGTTCGACAGTGGCTCACTGGAAAGGCTAATGGACTCTGCGATCGCGGAATTGCGTGATTAGCCCGCCGCAAAGCGGCCGGCTTCGAGCGAACTCGGGCCGCAGTACACTTAACTTTACTGCGAGAAAAAAAGGGCTTCATATGCCAGCTTCGTTAGATGATTCGATGGGTCAATCGCGCGCATTCTATCCAGCGTAGTCACCGCTTGCTTTCGGTCACCGGCTATTCGAAAGCCCTCCTCCGCTTTGAAATACCAATCCATGGCGATCGATGGGCTCTTTGAGAGCCCCTTGCCCTCGAAGAATATTTCCGCAAGAATTCTCTGAGCGTTCGGATCGCCAGCATCAGCCAAGGGACGTAGCCAGCGATTTGCTCCCTGGTAGTACCTACGTGCAGACCAGCGCTCGGCTTCCGTGGCCTCTGGCCCATTCAAGCGATCGCCGACTTTCAAATTTAGAACGCCTTCATAGTATTGAGCGGTTGTATCTCCGTCCGTAGCCAGTTGCTCAAGCAATCTCTCTTTTTCGGTGAGCTCATCAAAGTACGGAGAGCGTTGGAATGGATTGAAGGCCTCCAGTTTTCCGGCTCCGAGAGCGGCCTCTGTGTTTTTCTTGAGCCAGTTTTCATCTTGCGTGTCCAGGACAGAGACTCGGTTCCATAACTCAGTGACACGCTCGTCGGCCAACAATGCACGGGGAACTGCACAGGCAAGACCCAGAGACAACAAGACAAATATGCTCCGTTTGTCCATGCGCTAATTGTTCCTGGTTAATTCCTCGCCAACTGTTCTTCGTCAGTAATTCGACTTCGCCCTACTTCGCCGCCATGGGAGGCAGAGCTCATTCTCATAGTGGACACAAACGCGCGCACAACCGGTTTCAGGAATGGTTAATTTATTGATGACAACGCTAGAATTGAAATCGGAACATCGTACAAATCATACCAATACAGTAGTGGCCTAAGCCCTCGGCTGCAAGTCGCGGCTCTACTATCAGCGCTGTCGCGGGACCGACAATTATCGCGGCGCCCCGTGCCGATCCGTATGTACAGATTCCCCAGACACAGTTCCCGCCAAGAGTGAGTGTCGCCAAAAAAGCGCACGTCAGGATAAGCCTGGAGCACGGGGTCAGAACGGCGGTCAAAGGAGTGCTGGGCATGGCATACATTACATACAACATTGACCTTCTGATGTGCTGCAAAAATACTCCCGGCCTTACACATCGCATCGTCCGCAGGCAAAACAAGGGCACGAATGGTGCGCTTCACGGAGCGTCGGAAGTCCCTAGTACTTCGCGAATCACATTCCGTCGGTCCTGCAAGCGGGAGCTGCATCGAGCGGCATTACTGAGCGCCAGCTAGTTTCTCTTTCCACGCATTGCAAGAATCCGTTGTACTCTTGCGCGGCTTGAGGTAGTGCGACTGCGCATTCTCCGGACCGAGCCGTGCGGCGTTTCGGGCGCGACATTCGGCGTCGGGGACATTGCCCCGACCAAGGAGTAGAAGCGTGAGTTCATTGGTCGCCCAGAGATTATTAGGGGCAAGTGCACCGAGACAACGAATAAGCGCGACGCTCGTCGCGGATTTTCCCTGCGCCTTTCTGATCTCGTACAGGATCGCAAGTGACTGGCCTCGTCCGGGGACCAACTGCAGCATGTCAAGCGCCAGGCGTTCGGCTTCCTCGGTCGCGCCGGCGCGCTGCGCCTCCTCGGCGCGATCTTCGAGCGGCGCCAGGTGACGGTCGCCTCGCGTGCGAAGAGGCTTGCAAGGTTCAACTCGCAGCAGCGCGCGCGGGTGAGGCCGCTGCCGAGGGACACAATTTACTCTCGCTCGCCTCGCGCACTGGATGGCTCATTTGGGGGGCGGGTGCTTGGCCTCGATGGCACACTGAATGCCATTGCCGACCCGGACCCATACACACCGCTGCAGACGCTAGCTACTCTGTCGTGATTCCGGCGGCAGCCATCTTGACTCTACCAAGAGCGGGCGTGCGGATGCAGACGCCAAACATTCCTGTAATCGTCAGCGAAGTCGCGGCCTTGAAGGTCGCTGACACGATAGTCAGCGGATGCTCCGGCTGATCGCGGAGGCCGGCTAAGGATGGCCAGGGGCTTCCGCCCCTGGCCATCTATCTCTTTTTTTACGCTATCCTCACGGATTAGATAGCGTCTGCGGCGTGCCCGCCTGCGTTGCCGACCCGGCTCCCACCAACGTCTTCACAATCGGCGTTCCAATACCTGTGGACACATTGTAGGTCGGGCTGATGTTGGACTGAATGAGTCCATTGAACCCAGGGATTTCCGTATGCAGGAATGTCGCAGCCTTCCCACTTTTCGCCTGCTTGGCGGCGATCTGATACAAATATTCGTTCACGTTGCCCATTCGCCCGTTCTGCTCGATCAGCAGCGCCAGCGCGCCGGCAAATTCGGGTGACGAGAGGCTGGTGCCTATGAATCCGAAGAACCCACCGCCGACCCCAACGCCGATCGCGAAAATCCCGTAGCTGCGGTCCGTATTGCCGTCGCCATCGACCGGATTGTTGTTGCCATCGCAGAACATGGTCTTCTTGTTGAGCACGGAAATGCCGCCCGGACAGCCGCCAACCTGCATCCCGATATCCGGCACTGCCCGCCCGGTAGTTCCCGTCGCCACCAGCGACTGATAGGCGGGCGCCGGCCACATTGAGCTCACGCCGCCACCGGCACCCCACACACCACCGGACACATTAGCGCCAAGGCCATATGGATCGTACGGTATTTCCGGATCCGACCACGCATTCTCCGTCGCATAATGCGAATCGAGCGACCCCGGTTCGTACACCGTCACCAGGTTAGTACCGCCCACCGCCGTCACATTCGGATCGGAGGCTGGGGTGGATACCCCCGCAATGAATGTCCCTGGAAGACCGCTAACAACATAACCTACTGTGGTGCACGCCTTACCGGCACTGTCGCCGGAACTGGCCAGGAACGTAATCCCCTGCGCGTTGCCCTGCAGGAACAGCTCGTCCTCCGCAATCAAAATGCCGCGGAAGTCCTGGCCGTCATTGTATTTCGGGAAGTAAAAAAGTTCGCACTCGCCGAATGACGCGCTAATTGCATCCACTTGGTTCGACTCGATCGCATCCACATAACCGGCAAAAATGCTGCCGTCCGACAGGTCTGGTATGTCGTACAGGATGACATGCGCGCCCGGTGCGCCGGTGATCTCCGACTGCGTATCGATCGAGACCTCGTCAAAAGCCCCGCCGAAGAGCCCGCCACCTCCATTGATCGCAATGTCCTCAAACAGGGTCGGGTCCGGCTTACCGGTGGTCTTCGACCAATTCTCGTTATCGAACACCGCCGCGACATCGCTCGGCAGATAGTCGCTCGACATCAGCACGCCGATCGTGGCCCCCGTGCCGTCCAGCCGCTGCGTTTTGCCTTTCACCTTCACCATGGTCTCATACGACGGATATTGATACGCCTCCTTGAGGTCATCGAACCAATAGCCGCCGTCTTGACTGTAACGGTTATAGATGCCGGCGCCCAATTTTGACGTTGCCTTGTACGACATTACGTGGGCTTCGATTGGCGCAAAACTCATCACCGTGGCGCCGGCCGCCTTCAGCTCGGGCGGCAAACTCAGCGCGCTGTCCGAAACGACGCGGGTACCGCGCGCATTGGTCTCGGTGTGCGCCAGTTGCAGATGGGTGCCGAGGGTGCTTTCCACCAGCGCCACCGACCCGCTGACATGCAAGCTGCGTGTATGGGTTTGCACCGAAAACCCGCGCGCGCTCAGGGCCGCGACTACCCGGCCCATCGTCGCCGTATCGGGCCCGAAAAGGGTCCCGAACTGCGCCGGCGTCAGCCAATGATGGTATTGCGGATTGGTCGGATCGTGCAGGGCCGCCAGCAGATCGTGAAGCTGGTCCACATTTCGCAGCGGCAGCGCCACCTCGAAGCTCATCTGGCTTGCCGCATCCGGCTTGCCGACGATCGTCAGCCCAGCCGCGACTGCCGAGGAAGTATTCGATGCTTGAGCGACCCCGAACCCAAGCAGCAGCGTCAGGGCTGCGCCGATCAGGGTAAGTTTTCTTGCAACGGTGTTCTTGTGCATCGTGCGGTCCCCCAGGGATTGAACATAATCAGGCAGGCGTTTGTCGGCTCGCGGCAGGCTCTGTTCGCTGCTGCTGACGTTGGAATTATTAACGTCAACGCTACGCCCTTACGTGAGCGCATGTCAACGAGCGCGCGTCTGATGGACTTTGATGCGGCAGTGCATGCAACGCGCCTGACAGCATCGCTACTGTGATGTGAAGTGACGCCGCGATGTGTCAGCAAGCGACTTTTCGAATGTCGCCACTCGAATGACGATGTCTCCCCGCCGTGCGCCGGTACGACAGCGATCTGAATGAACAACGAATTAGACTGATATGGCCTGTGATTTGTCAAGAGGGCGAGCGTGTGTCTCACGTTTTTCGTGATCAAAGTTTTTAAGAGTTGAAGAAGCGACAGCGCAAGAGACACGCGACGCGAGAGCGTTCCTTG
>Ga0182018_10001308_pt1 | contig 28744 bp, 27 predicted proteins | sample 812P2MmetaG_FD_120490 | JGI IMG/M metagenome (GOLD analysis project Ga0182018, IMG submission 120490) | Permafrost microbial communities from Stordalen Mire, Sweden - 812P2M metaG | ecosystem: Environmental > Terrestrial > Soil > Wetlands > Permafrost | place: Sweden: Stordalen | collected...
CAACAGTTACAGTTGATCCACGTGGAGATGGGCCAGCCGCGAACTGCATTGCGCGAATTGTGCCGATTTGTGCCGTTGGTTTCGGGAAACCGGGATTAGCTGGGTCTTGGACATCCAGAATTGAATGTGTTCAGCAACGGTTCCGTCCCGGCGGGACTCGTTCGCTCTTTCTGCCCTACCCGGCACTGTCCTGCCGGGCTTTCCCATGCCGCCGCTTCGCGGCGCGGGTCAGACTCAAGACCCACCTCAGGCCCCAGACCTTAGACCTTAGTTAAACCTTGCATTACAATTTAGACGTGCCCGTCCTGCACAATTTGCGCGTAACCCTGGAGATGATCAAGTGGGAGCATTCCATTTTCGCGCTCCCATTTGCGCTGTGCGGAGCTATGCTCGCGGCCGGAGGACTGCCTTCAGCGCATCAACTGATATGGATTGTGGTTGCCATGGTCGCGGCGCGGTCCGCGGCAATGGCTTTCAACCGCTGGGCGGACGCGGCCATCGACGCCGCGAATCCGCGAACCCGCACTCGAGCCTTGCCGGCAGGACATCTTACGCCCGCTTTTGTGACTACATTTGTTGTCATTTCCAGCGCCATTTTCATTCTTGCCACGAGCCAACTGAATCGGCTCGCTTTGGAGCTTGCTCCAGTCGCGCTGGCTGTGCTGCTGCTTTACTCTTACACGAAGCGAGTGACACGCTGGTCGCATCTGGTGCTCGGATTCGCGCTCGGCATTGCGCCTTCGGCGGCTTGGATCGCGGTGCGGGGTTCGCTGGATCCGCGAATCCTGCTGCTCACCGCTGCAGTAACTTTCTGGGTGGGAGGCTTCGACGTTCTGTATGCTTGTCAGGACTTCGATTTCGACCGCCAGAGCGGGCTGCATTCCATTCCGCGATACGTCGGGATTCGCGCTGCGCTATGGATCGCGCGGGGTTTTCATGTAGTGATGATCGGCTTGCTTGTCGCTCTGCTGATCGTGTTCGGGATGGGGAAGTTGGCGGCCTGTGGTGTTGGGGTTGTGATCCTGCTGCTGCTCTACGAACATTGGTTGGTTCGGGCCGACGATTTATCGAAACTGAATGCAGCGTTCTTCACCATGAATGGCGTCATTTCGGTGCTGTTCTTCGTGTTTGTCGCGGGCGATTTGCTGCTGCGAAAATAACGGATTCGCGCCGACCCGCTCCTAGCGATTCGGGAGTTTCGGGAGAAGGCTGGAGCCGGCTGATGCCGTCTCTCCATCGGCATCAGTGGGAATCCAGACTCTCATGACGGTTCGGCAATCGTTCGAAATCTGTATCTGGTCTTTCGCCTCGCACCCCTCGATCGGATTACCGTTGTAACCTCCGCGGCGGCAAAGCGCGTTGCCTTGGTTGGAAGGACCTCCTAAACTCCTGAGTGCGTGTCATTTATTATTTCGCACGGCACGCTTCAGGGTCCAGTCATTTGAAGCATCCCAGGTCAAACACGCGCCTCGACCGCCGGTTCGTGATCAAGATCGGCTTAACGACGATCCTTTTCACCCTGATCCTCGCGCTCGCTCTGAATCGCGACTTTTATAACGATTCCATGATCTCGGCGTATCTTTCTCTGGCACTGGCTAGTGCCGTGATTGTACTTGCGATGATCCGGCGGTCCTGGTTGGATTTGTTTTGGGTTCTGGCAGGCGGACTATTCTTGGCCGTGCTCGACTACCGCGTGATGCATTTTCGCCCGTGGTTCATGGCCGGCTTTTCTTTTGCAGGGTTGGCCGCCCTCGCGATCTTGGGCACTCACACCATTTGGGCTGAGGCGAAAAACCGCGCGTTGCTGCTCTATGGCTTCCTGCCGGCGGTTTTGTTTGTCGGTTCGGAATGGTCGGCGACCACGCTGCTCGATATTACCGAGGCTCTTCATCCGAAAACATTTGATCTGTTTCTCTATTCGTTTGATAGCAGTCTGGGCGTGCAAATCAGTTTCGCCGTAGGGCAAATGTTCTGGAAGTTCCCGTGGGTGCGGTTTGCCTGCCTGGTCATCTACATCGCGCTTCCTTTGCCGCTGGCCCTGGTGTACGCGGCCCAGTTGCGCCGCAGACGCGAAACTGCGCTGGCGGTGATGCTGGCATTTCTGGTAACGGGGCCGCTCGGCGTTCTGTTCTATAACATGTTGCCGGCTTGCGGTCCGGCGCATCTGTTTGGGGCAGCTTTTCCCTTTCATCCACTCTCGAGCGCGGAGGCGATGCGGTTGAAAGTGGCGCCTGTCGTGATTAAGGGTGCGCGCAACGCGATCCCGTCGTTGCACATGGCGTGGGTGCTGCTGGTGTGGTGGAACTCGCGAGGGTTGCCGCGCTGGATACGAGGTATCGCGCTGCTGTTTGTCGGGCTGACAGTCCTGGCCACCTTGGGAACGGGCGAGCACTACTTCATCGACCTGGTTGTGGCGTTCCCATTCTCTCTCATGGTCCAGGCACTGTGCTCTTACTTTCTGCCGCTCCGCAGCGGCGAGAGGCGAACGGCCTTTCTGTTCGGAACCTTCGCGACCTTGACTTGGCTGGCGCTGCTCAGCTTCACCCCCCAGCTGTTCTGGAGTTCGTCCGTGGTACCTTGGGCGATGATTATTGCAACGATTGCTCCCTCCGTTTTTTTCTGGCGTCGGCTCGCAGCTACCCTGGAGCAGGCCCAGCCGACGGAATCCCGTGCCGCGGCCGCCAGTGCCTAAATACCTCATCCTGCTAGACAGACGCGAGGCTCCGGCGCGCCTCTGGCTTACTGGTTCACCTTCAGCAGCATGAACGTGCCGCTTTCGAGCTTGACGTTATTCTTATCAGAACTCAATACCGAGCCTTGTGCCGTGGTCTGTGCGGGTTCAAGCTTCAGATTTGAGATGCCTACGACCCCCTGCGTGTTCCCGGTAATCTGCGGCCGCGCGCTAGCTTCCTGAGCAGTGTTGTTGGTACCTTCTGTTCCAACCGCTTTTGGCGCCGTATTCGAAGGCTGAGTTTGCCCTGCGCTGCCCGTGCTGCCGCTGCGTCCAGCGCCCGTTGGGGAAGACGTGGCGCTGCCGCCGCCGGCGGGGGCGCTTTGATCCGGGGAGCCGGCGTTATTCGCATTGTTATTGTTACTGTTGGTTGGAGGCGCAATGACCGCCTGGATCGACATCGGCAACGACACGTCTCCGTCTTTCAAGACGGCGTGGTCAAAAGCGATGCCCACCTGAGACTCCTTCTGTTCCTTGTTGCGTGCCTGCGCCTCGGTCACGTGTCCCACAACCTTGGTGTCCTTAGGCACCACCACTTCTCCGCTCGAGCTCTTCAAATCCATGGTGACTTTGGCCACAACTTCGTCCCCGGGCTTGGCCTTCTTGGCGTCAATGGTCGTGGCTAATTGAACTGGAATCACGCTTCCCGGGGCTATTCTCGGAGTGGGAGACGTTTGTCCCTGATTCGTGCCCATTGGATTGGAAGCGGGAGCCGTATTCGCCGCCGGAGCTTGCTGTTGCGCTGGTGGCGGCGAGGCCGGTTGCGCCTCAGGCTGTGCCGGAGGAGCGCTCGGGTTTTGGGCAGACGGCGCGCTTTGGGCGAACGAGGCCGCACAGAGCAATGCTCCGCTCAGCAATGTAGCGGGAAGAATGTTTTTCATCGGCAATCTCCTTCGTTTGCAAGTTCCGAGACGGCGCGCAAATGAATTTGTGTCTCTTGTGTAGATGCAGTTTTCGAGCCAGGGGTAGACGTGGAATTCTCGGCGGTATGCCGAAATCTTTCCTATCCTGGGATTTCTTCAGCATTGCTGAATCAGCCCCGGCCCTGGCGAATCATGGTCTTTTGGCATCGTCCTGCGATATCATCAAGAGGATGTCCGCCCCACACTCATCCCACGCCTTTCAGACCGATGACCCGAGCCTTGAGCCGATTCGTGAGAAAGTCTCTGCCGGCGAGAGGCTCGATGCCGACGATGCCCTTGCTCTCTACCGCACCGGCGACATTCTCGCCGTGGGCTGGATGGCGAATACGGTGCGGGAGCGCATGCACGGCGAAAGGACGTACTTCAACGTCAACCGGCACATCAATCCGACGAATGTGTGCGTGGCGGCGTGCCGGCTATGCGCGTTTGGACGAAAGAAGGATGCGCCCGGTGCCTACACCATGGCCCTCGAAGAGGCTTTCGAGACTGCGGCCTCGGGATACTCGGAGGCGGTCACGGAGTTCCACATCGTTGGCGGATTGCATCCCGATCTGCCATTTCAATATTTTCTGGAGTTGTGTTCTGGTCTGAAGCAACGCTTTCCGCAAGTGCATCTCAAGGCCTTCACCATGGTGGAGGTAGCCTATTTGGCGAAGCGGGCCAAGCTATCGATTCGTGAAACACTGGAACAACTGAAAGCTTCAGGGGTGGACTCGCTGCCCGGGGGCGGGGCGGAGATTTTTGCCGATCGCGTGCGCCATATTATCTGCGACCACAAAATTGACGGCAGCCAGTGGCTGGAAACCGCCAAGCTGGCGCACCAGATTGGGCTCAAGTCGAATGCGACCATGCTCTACGGGCACGTCGAAAACGACGAAGATCGCGTGGATCATCTTTTGCGGTTGCGCGCGCTGCAGGACGAAACGGGCGGCTTCCAAACTTTTATTCCGTTGGCCTTCCATCCCGACAACACGGCGCTGCAGCATCTGCCGAAAACTACCGGAATGCTCGACATTAAACAGATTGCGGTCAGCCGGCTGGTGCTCGACAACTTCCCGCACATCAAATCGTACTGGCAGATGATGACCGCCAAGATTGCGCAGATTTCGCTGCGCTTCGGCGCCGACGACATGGACGGTACGGTGATTGAAGAAAAGATTTACCACGATGCGGGAGCGACTACTCCGCAAGGAATGCGCCGCGAAGAACTGGAACGGCTGATCCGCGCTGCCGGGCGCGAACCCATCGAGCGCGACACTCTCTACCGGCCGGTGACGCGGACGGAGGCGTCGGTGACGGTCGCGGTGTAAGCCTCGGCTTGGCTTGCCCTTTCCTCAGTCGCGGTCGCCGCGGGCCAATGTCAACACCTTTGTAGTTACATTACGGCGGTCTTAAAGGCCGCTCGAACAGGCTTTAGCGGGACGCTGGTTCCGCAGTTAACTTGTGCAACTCCTCTGGCGAGGAATTCAGCAAGTTCCGCAGCACCGCAATTTCGGCGCTGATTCCCGCGCGCAGCGCGGGATCCAGGTCCGGCGCGAACAGCGGGGAATGATTAGACGGGAGCTGGGTTCCGGACGCTTTCGCCGCCGCGAACTTCTCCGGATCGGCCCCGCCGAGGCTGAAATAGAAACCGGGCACTCCCTGCTCGATGAAGTACGAGAAATCTTCCGAGGGGGTGATCGGCGCGGCGGTCACCACTTTGTTTTTTCCGAGCGCGGCTTCAAGCGGCGATCTAAGCCGCTCGGCAAGTGCGGGATTGTTGTAAACCAAGTCCGTGCCTTCGTAGCGTTCCACCATGGGTTCGCGGGGAGCGCCGGCTGCCGCGGCCTCTGCCTTGGCGATGCGGTGGATGGCGGCAAGGATTTGTGTACGCACCTCCGGCTTGAATGTCCGTATCGTCAGCCCCATTTCTGCCTGATCAGGAATGATGTTGTTTTTCGTTCCGGCTTGTATATAGCCGACTGTCACCACGGCCATTTCGCCAGGCTTGATTTCGCGGGAGACAATCGTCTGCAGCGCGAGAATGGTACGGGCCGCAATCACGATGGGATCGATCGCGGTGTGCGGAGCGGAGCCGTGCCCGCCTTTGCCGTAAATCGTGATGCGCACTGAATCCGAATTGGTGTTGTAGACGCCGGGAGTGATCGAGGCCATTCCCGCAGGCAGTTCGTTGCCCACGTGCAAAGCCACCGCTACATCCGGCTTGGGGAATCGGGTGAACAATCCGTCGCGTATCATGCCATCTGCGCCGCCGATGGTTTCCTCAGCGGGCTGGCCAATCAAGAGGAGCGTTCCGTGCCATGTATTCTTGCTGTGCGCCATGATCTCGGCCGTACCCAGAATTGCCGCCATGTGCAGATCGTGCCCGCAGGCGTGCATCACCGGAACGTCGCGACCGGCGTCGTCTGTGGCGCGCACTTTGCTCGCGTAGGGAAGACCGGTTTTTTCTTCGACGGGGAGCGCATCCAGTTCGGTGCGCAGCATGATGGTCGGGCCCGGTCCGTTCTTGAGTATGGCCACTACTCCGGTGCCGCCCACGTGGTCGGTGACGTCATATCCGGAGCTGCGCCAGCGGGCAGCAAGCTTTGTCGCAGTTTGGGTTTCATGCGCCGATAATTCGGGGTTCTGATGCAGATCGAGGTAGAGCGCGCGAGCGTCCGGATAGACGCTGTCAAGTTCTTTCGAAGACGGAGCCTGTGCGCAGGCAACGGCGGTGAGCAGTGCCAGCGCTAGAACCTTTAACCAAGTCATGGTTCCGGATCTTACCGCGACCATTCCGGAGTCTGCAAACCGATGTTTCCCAAAACTATGTTTCCCAAAAATTGTTAGGCTGCAACGAAATCCGGCAAGCGAACATCTTACCTTCGCAGAAGCAGTGCAATTCTCCGTTCTCCTTTTTTCACCGGGTGTACAATCGGCGTAAGTAAGCATTTGGTCGCGCACTTCGTTAGCAAGGACGAGGCGCTATGAACGTTCACTTCAGTTATCGTCTTCATAAAATTCCCGCCGTAGAAAAAGACATTCAACATCAAATCGAAAAACTGCAAAAACGCCTGCAACTTTTCCGTCCCGAACTCATCCACCTGAAAGGAGTAGTGGAGGAAGTTTCGGCCCGGGAGGGCACAAGCGTTTCGCTAAATCTGCGTTTGCCCTCGGGCCAAATGGCGGTGCAGGTCTCGGCTCCGACGGCTGCGGCTGCGGTGAAGGGCGCGTTTGAGGATCTGCTGCAGCAGGTCAATAAGCACAAGGAAATTCTGCGCGCGTCGCACAAGTGGCAGCGTGGCAAGCGCGGCGACAGCGCCCGGCCCAGTGCTGGGGTGCGCGAAGTGCCGTTCGAGCAGACTTTGGCCGCCGTATTTGCGCCCACAATTTCCGGGGACGACATTCGCTCCTACGTAAATGTCAACCTTTCGCGACTGGAACGGTTTGTGGAGCGTGAAATCTACTTCCGCGAAGCCCAGGAATCGATCGCCGTGGACAGCCTGTCGAAAGAAGAAGTCATTGATGAAACCATCGCCGCCGCTCTGGGTGACGGTCAGCAGAAGCCGGAAAAGCTAGCGCTTGAACCCTGGTTGTACCACCTGGCGCTGCGAGCTCTCGACGAACTCTCCCGCACCGAAGAGAGCAACGGTCACGCCAGCCCTTTGGAAGATTCCGCCCGCCGGCCCAATGTGAAGGCCAGCGATGAGCCGGAACTGCAGTTTCATCAGCCCGACGAATCCATCACGGGGGCGACGGTGATTCCTGATGCACGCGTAGCCACGCCGGAGCAGATCCTCGCCTCGGATGAGTTGTTGCGCCTGATCGCCTCGGCGCTGCGAGATCTGGCCTCGGGCCCGCGCGAAGCCTTCATTCTGCATGCGGTCGAAGGTTTTACGGTGGACGAGATCGTGGCGATCACTGGCCTGCCAGCCGAGAGCGTACTCGCCTATGTTTCCGCCGCCCGCGATCACTTACGCAAAACGCCCGGACTGGCCAAGCAGTTTCCCGGCCGGTTCGCTCCGACCGGCGCGGCTTAAACGAACTCAAATCTTGGGGAGATTATCCATGAGTATTACCCGCGAACAAATCCGAGAATTAGCTGAATTTCAAGACAAAGAATCCTGCGCCGTCAGTTTTTATTTTCAGCCATCCGCGCCGCGCAACAAGGCCCACAAAGAAGACATGATTCTCATCAAGGACCTGGCGCGCGAAGCCCTTCGCAGCCTGCAAAGCGAAGGCAAGAAAGACGGCGCCCGCGCCGATATGGATCGTATCTTGCGCCAGTCGGGCGAATGGCGCAGCAACAAGACCCACGGCAAGGCCGTGTTCGCCTGCGCCGCCCAAGACATCTGGCGCGAATATGATGTGCCCACCAGCCTGCCGAGCACGCAGCTTTTCATCGATCGCCGTTTCCATCTCAAGCCGATTGCGCATCTGCTGGGGGCGCTCCCGCTGCTGGGTGTGGTGCTGGTCGATCGGCACCGGGCTCGCATCTTCGACCTCCGGCTGGGTGAGTTGACCGAGCGCGAAGACTTATTCCATCCGCTGCCTCGCAGAGGCCGCAGCGACGGGTTTGCTGGATATGACGGAGGACACGCCCAGCGCCGGGCGGAAGACGAGGCTCGCCAGCACTTCAAGAACGTGGGAGAGTCGCTGAAAGCGTGGTTGGAAAAGGGGGTGTTCGAGAAATGGATTCTCGCCTGCCAGGATGATCACCTTTCGCTGCTGGAGCCGCAACTGCATTCCTATGTCAGTCAGGCGCTCATTGGCCGCTTCCATGCGGATGTGGGCCACATCAGTCGAGACGGGATCCGCAGCCACGCGCAACAGATTGCGGAGCTCTGGCAGAGCGACCGCCGCCGCGAACTGGTCGAACAGGCGCTGAGCCAGGCACGGAGCAATCGGCGCGGGGTTACCGGACTGCGCCGCGTCTTGCGCTCTTTGGAACTGGGAGAAGTGCAGACTCTGTTGATGGGAGAAAACCTTCAGGCGCATGCGGTCGAATGTTCCGGATGCGGACACATCGACGCCCACCTCGTCAGCTCCTGTCCAGTTTGTGGCCGGGCCACGCAGGAAGTTGTCGATGTCGGCGAGGCCATCCTCCCCTGGGTCATTCGCCGCGATATCGAGACGTTCTACGTGAAGGATGATCCGGAATTCGATAAGGTCGGCAATATTGCCGCGCTGCTGCGTTTCCGTTCCGAAAATGTGCAGCCTATTTCCACCCCGGTCGCGGATCAATTGGGAAAGGCAGGCGCCGCATATCCCGGGCGGCTGCGGAGGTTTGCGAGCCGGTGAGGATGCGGCATCGGTGATCCGGCCCGGTGGTTCCACCTCGATATTTCTGTATCGCGACTCGATCGATAGCGAACGAATCAGGTTTCGGCGCGGTTTTGTTCGCCTGCCCGCGAGATCCTTTCCCGTACCGGAAACGCGGCTCCGGTCCCGATGACCTCGATCTAGGACGGATTTCGTTGAAGCCCAAGAGGCGTGATTGATCTGCTATTTGCTCTGGGTTTGTTTTGCTCTCCGGTGAGGTGAATCTCGACATCCCTCGTGGTATGCTTCCCGCTCGCCTGGAAGTTTCATCCGCCGTCGCTAGACAGATTTCGTTGCCAGCAACGATCAGGAGGATTCGTGGCATTTTCGCGCCGTGATTTCGTGAAGACCTCCGTGCTGGGAGCCGTCGCTGCCGGAGTAGGAGTGCAGGCTGAGATTCCCGGAGTGCTCGCTCAGAATGCGCAACCGGGCCACGCCTCTCAACCGGACAGCGCAAAGCGCCCCGTCATCATTTGCGCAAACAACGGCTACGCCTATGTGGAAGCGGCATATGCCTTCCTCAAGGGCGGCGGCGACACGCTTGAGGCGGGCATCCGAGTGGTGAAGGGCCCAGAGGACGATCCCAATGACGACTCGGTCGGCTTGGGCGGTTTGCCCAATGAGGAAGGCGTGGTCGAGTTGGATTCCTGTTGTATGCACGGACCTACGCGGCGTGCGGGCTCGGTGGGCGCAGTGCGCAACATCAAGAATGTGTCGATGGTCGGCAAAGCGGTAATGGAACACACCGGCCACGTAATGCTGGTGGGCGAAGGCGCGGAACGATTTGCAGTGGCGATGGGCTTTCCGCGCGAGAACCTGCTGACCGAACACTCTCGCAAAATCTGGTTGCTGTGGAAGCAATTCAATTCCGACCGCGACTGGTGGGGGCCGGGGATTGCAGATCCTCACTGGCATCCGCCCACCCCCGAGTCCAAACCGCAAGCGGAGGTTTGGCGGGAACGTATTCAGGAATTGCAGCAGCGCGCTGCCGATCTGGGAATTGAGCCGGAGTTTCAGCTAGCGGCAGTGCGGCGAGTTCTATTTCCGCCCACGGGGACGATCCACTGCTCCGTGCTGAATGAGAAGGGCGAGATGTCGGGCATCACAACGACCAGCGGGTTGGCCTTCAAACTGCCCGGCCGGTGCGGCGATTCGCCCATCATCGGTGCGGGTTGCTACACCGATCAAGATGTAGGGTCCGCCGGAGCTACCGGAGCCGGGGAAGAGAACATCAAGGTCGCGGGCGCACACACGATTGTGGAGAATATGCGGCATGGCATGTCTCCGCAGGAAGCAGGCATGGATGCTCTGAAGCGGATCGTGCGCAATTACAACGGCGACATGAACAAGCTGCGTTTCGTTGATATGACCTATTACGTGTTGCGTAAAGATGGCGCGTACGCGAGCGTGTGCCTTTGGCAAGGGTATTCTTCGGGTCACCAGCATAAGTTCACGGTGCATGACGGGACGCTGCGGTCGGAAGTTGCGACTCCTCTGCTCCGGGGATACTCGCAGGAATGGCCGCCGTTTCCGCCAATTCCGGAGGAGCTAAAGAAGGATTCGGAGTATCTGAAATAGGATGTCGTCAGCGGAACCTCGAGATCCCAGCCCGCATTGCCGCTTCTTCCAGACGCCGATCCAGCGTTGCGAGTGGCAGTTGGTGGATCCGCGCTGTATCGAGATATTCGGCGTCGTTAGGCAGTGAGATGAAACTCGCGGGCGGTGTTCATGACACGCTGCACTGGGAGGGACGGTTGGCTATCTTCAATGGCCTGGGCGAGCACGCTCTGAAAGTTTTGCAGGATCTGCGCGGTGTCGGACAGGGTTAGCATACCGCGCCGTTCTGCAACCGCAAAACCAAGCTACTTCAAGCCGCCAAAGCGGCGGCACCATAGCGTGGTCGCCTGCGAGCAAGAGGCGTTGCACCCGCATGGCATAGGGGGCCATGGGGTGATCTATGCACCAGGCCGCAGCCACGAAGCGTCCAGAACAAAACGCTTCAACGCCGGCCCTCTTTGATCAGATCCTTGATGGTCATGCCCTTGGGCAGGGATTTGGCCGGCATACGAATTCGGTCGATCTGCGCAAAGGCTTCCTTCAGACCGACCTCACTCCGAGCGGGAACGACAAAAGCGGCGAGCTTTCCGCGGCGCGTGATTCCGATGCGCTCGCCCGCGCTTGCGCGCTCTACGAGTTCCGATAATTTCTGCTGCGCTTCGAATAAATGCCCAGGCGTTTTACGAGAACCTGACCTTCACATCCGGCCCCTTCTCCAGATGGATGCTCTCCACGAAGCGGACCTTGCCGGTTCGCAAGGTTAGGATCACAGAAGACGTCCGCGTGCCTTCGCCGAAGAAGCGGACGCCCTTCATCAGCGCGCCGTCAGTGACGCCGGTAGCAGCGAAGATTAATTGCTTGCCGGGAGCGAGGTCTTCTGCTTCGTAGATGCGGTGCTTATCTTTGATGCCCATGCGAGCCAAACGTTCTTCCTGGTCGGGCTTCACGACCAGGCGGCCCAGCATGTATCCGTTGAGGCAGCGAATGGCGGCGGCGGTGATCACGCCTTCTGGCGCACCCCCTGAGCCCATCACCGCGTGGACGCCGGTGCCAATCACGGCGGCGGCTATTCCAGCGGAAAGATCGCCGTCGCCGATGAGGCGAATGCGGGCGCCGGCCGCGCGAATGTCGGCAATCAGTTTGTCGTGACGCGGGCGCTCCAGCACCATCACGACCAGATCTTCCACATCGCGGTCCAGACGCTTGGCAATATTTTTAAGATTGTCGGCGATGGGGGCATCGAGTTCGACCGCATCTTTGCACGACGGTCCGACGACAATTTTCTCCATATAACAATCTGGGGCGTGGAGCAAGCCCCCGCGCTCGGAGGCTGCCAGCACAGTAATCGAACCGGGGGCGCCAGTGGCGCACAGGTTCGTGCCTTCGAGGGGATCGACGGCGATGTCGACCTCCGGAACTTCCGTTCCGTCGGGAAACTCCGCGCCGACTTTCTCGCCAATGTAGAGCATGGGGGCCTCGTCGCGCTCGCCCTCGCCGATCACGATGGTGCCGCGCATGGGGATGGAATCCATGGTTCTGCGCATGGCCTCGGTGGCGACCTGATCGCTGAGCTTGCGCTCGCCTTGTCCCATAGTGCGGGCGGAAGCGATGGCGGCTACTTCGACGACCCGCAGGAAGCGCGACGCCAGGTCGCTCTCAATGTTCTCCCCGTAAGTACGGGCCTTGCCTTCTGCACGAGTCTGCGTACCCATTCTTGATGTCTCCCGACGCCTTATGATGCGGCGGGCGCGCGCCGGGTTGAGACTATAACGCAAGCGCGGCGGGAATGGAAAGATGCGATGAGCAGTATCGATTTTGTTGGTCGTATTCGCGGATACACGCGGGCCAGTTCGTCATGGTATCCTCCTATGCCTGATTCCGGAACCGAGTCCATGCCTGACGCGCGCCTGCTGACAGTCCTTTGCATCACTACCTACGAAAAGGGACAGGAATTCATGCGCGAGTGCAAGCGCCAGAGCTGCCGCGTGATTTTGTTGACCGCCGAAAAATTGCGCGATGCCGACTGGCCGCGCGAAAGTCTCGACGAGACCTTCTACCTTCCTGAAAATATTGCACTGGCCGACATCGTGAAGGCAGTGGCCCATCTGGCCCGCACGCATAAATTGGATCGCATTGTTGCCCTCGACGAATACGACATGGAAACGGCCGCCACTCTGCGCGAGCATCTGCGCATTCCGGGGATGGGGCTGACGACCCTGCGCTATTTCCGCGACAAACTGGCCATGCGCATGCGAGCGCTCGATCGCAATGTGCGCGTGCCGGATTTTGTGCCGGTCGTGAATCATGGGGATATCCGTTATTACATGGAGCATGTGCCAGGCCCGTGGGTGCTGAAGCCGCGACAGGAAGCGTCGGCGATCGGAATCAAGAAGATTCACACGGCGGAAGAATTATGGCCTGTGCTCGAACCCCTGGGCGACAGGCAGTCTTGCTATCTACTGGAGAAGTTTCTTCCCGGCGACGTTTATCATGTGGATTCGGTGGTGTCAGAGAACGAAGTCGTCTTCGCCAATGTCAGCAAGTATGGCAAGCCTCCGATGAACGTGGCGCAAGGCGGCGGGATCTTCACGACATTTACCGTGCCCCGCAGAGGCGAGGAGGACTCCCGGCTGCGGTCGATGAATCGCGAACTGATCGCGGCCCTGGGATTAGTTCGCGGAGTCGCGCATGCGGAATTCATCCAGGCGCAGGCGGATGGCCATTTTTATTTTCTCGAATGCGGGGCGCGCGTGGGCGGTGCGTATATCCATGAAATGGTCGAGGCCGCGACTGGAATCAATCTGTGGCGGGAGTGGTCGCGCATCGAAATCGCCGGCCAGGATGGCAGCTACAAGTTGCCATCCGTGCGCGAAGAATATGCGGGGGTGATTCTTTCGCTGGCCCGGCAGGAAGAGCCGGACACCTCTGGCTACAACGATGGGGAAGTGTACCTGCGGATTAAAAGACATCATCATGCCGGCCTGGTGCTGCGATCGGCGGATGCGCAGCGCATTCCGAAGTTGCTCGACGATTACGCGCGGCGCTTCGCGGAAGAATTCCTCGCCATAGAACCGCCGCGAGACAGGCCCACGGCTTGATTCCTACGGGATTTCCCCGACGCTAGGAAGCGCGCCGTCTGCTAACACTTGCGGATGAGCACAACCACCAGCGAACATTCCGCGCCGGCGGAACGCTCTCAATCAGATCGTTCTGCCCCAGAACGCCCTGAACGTAAAGAGCCGACCTACCTTTCTACGGAAAAATACGTCGCCGATAAAAGCGAGACGGCGCGCCGGTTCATCGAAACCCGGGCGCGGCTCAATGCCAATGTCGACAAGGCGAACAATTTTCTGGTCAAGCGCTTCTATAACATCGATCACAACACTTAGCTGGAAGGAACGCTGCCGGCCAAGACCAAAGAGTTGATGGGACTGGTGGCGTCGGCGTGTCTGCGCTGCGACGACTGCATCTTCTATCGCGATCCAGGCCTACCGGCTGGGCGTAACTCGATCCGAGCAGGAAGAATCGCTCGCCGTGGCTCTGGTGGTGGGAGGAAGCATCATGGTTCCGCATTTGCGGCGGGCGTACGAGTTGTTGGAAGAGATGTACGGTTGATAGTCTTTAATCTCGACGCTGCAACGCTGAAATCAGTAGTGTGACCACGATCAGCGTGAGTCCTCCGCCAAGTTCGAGGCGCTGCGGAGGTTGTAGCGCTGCCCAGGCCGCATCCGGAGGCCAGAAGATTCTGGCGTCGTCGAAGGCGTCGAGGCAGGCCAGCACGCCGGAGAGGAAGCCCACTGCAGTTGCGACTCGCCGTTTTTTCTCTGGAGTCATCGGAACTGTATCCGGACGGCTCACTCGCATTAGAAAAACACTTCTGGCGACACCTTAAAACAACGGCTTCGCCTGCGATAGGCTCGGCGTTCCGTTTGCGTTTTCCGCCCAGTACTTCAGAAACTATGCCGGGTATTCTGAAAATGTCCACAAGATCTTTCTGCTGGAGATGATTGGCCACCATTGGTTCGTTCAGGACCTCGATCGGGCTGGCGGCCTGGAGTGCGTAATGCTTCTCCTCAAAATCTTCGACCCGCAATGTGAGCAACTCAGCCAGGCGCCGTTCAGCAGCGCTCATGTACGGCTCCCCTTGCGGTCCAGCTCTTCGAGCATGGCGAGGTGACGTTTGTTCTCCGCCTCGCTGCGAATAACCGCAGGCAAGGAGCTCCTCAACAGCGATGCGTATTCGGATTCGGGCTGCGCTCGCGCTCATAATTTCCGACCTTCCCTGCGGGTACTCCGCATGCGTCATCACGGGTCGCATGTAAACCCACCCATACGAATCGTTGATCTCTGAGATCAGCCGGTACTGGTTCCCCTTACGGTTGAAAATGGTCCACCTGCCGCGCCGCCCCGCTCATCGCCCAACTAAGGTTGGCAGGTATTCGAGGACCAGCTTGGCAATTTCCCCAGGCTAGTTCTGAATGCTGACTCAGAAGGCGTCGATGCCCGTGATGCTCTGGCCGATAATCAGTGAATGCACGTCATGGGTGCCTTCGTAAGTTTTTACCGACTCCAGATTCATCATATGACGCATGATGGGATAGTCGTCGGCCACGCCGTTGGCGCCGAGAATGTCGCGCGACAGGCGGGCGCACTCGAGCGCCATCCATACATTGTTGCGCTTCGCCATGGAGATGTGTTGAGGTTCGACCTTTCCGGCATCCTTCAGGCGGCCGACCTGCAACACCAGCAACTGCGCTTTGGTGATTTCGCTGATCATCCAGGTAAGCTTGTCTTGCACAAGTTGGTGGGAAGCGATGGGCTGATCGCGCCATTGCTTGCGCAGCAGGGAATATTGCAGCGCGCAGTCGTAGCAGGACATGGCGGCGCCGAGCGCTCCCCAAGCGATGCCATAGCGGGCCTGGTTCAGACACATCAGTGGGGATTTCAGGCCACCGGTTTTCGCCAGCAGATTTGATTCAGGGACATGTACGTCCTGTAGCGACAGACCGGATGTGACCGAGGCGCGCAACGACCACTTGCCATGGATGTCGTCGGCTTTGAAGCCGGGGCGGTCGGTTTCGACCAGGAAGCCGCGAATGCGATCGTTCTCGTTTTCGACTTTGGCCCAGATGATGGCGACATCGGCGATAGTGCCGGAAGTGATCCACATTTTTTCGCCATTAATCACGTATTCGGTGCCGACTTTTTTGGCCCGGGTGCGCATGCCGCCGGGGTTCGAGCCGAAGTCGGGTTCGGTCAGGCCGAAGCAGCCGAGCTTTTCTCCCTGCTGCATCGCCGGCAGCCAGGTCTGCTTCTGTTCGTCGCTCCCGAATTCGTAAATTGGATACATGCAGAGTCCGGATTGCACGCTCACGAAACTGCGGACGCCCGAGTCGCCGCGCTCAAGTTCCTGCGTCATCAGGCCGTATTCCACGTTGCCCATGCCGGCGCATCCGTAGCCTTTCAAGGACGCGCCGAAAAAGCCCAGATCGGCCATGGGCTTGACCAGTTCGCGAGGAAAGCGGCCGGCGCGGTTGCATTCCTCGATGATGGGGATCAAGTTATCTTCGATGAACCGCCGCGTGGTGTCGCGGACCAGGCGCTCTTCGTCGGTCAGCAGGGCATCGTATTGGATGAAATCGACGCCGCGAAATTTGATGGCAGGCATGATGATCTCCTGATGAATTGGGGGCTCGAAATTAAAGCGAAAGCAGTTTGCCGCCTATCGGACCGGGCGCATATCGGAGGGCAAACATATGACGGTAGCAGGGGTGAGGGAGCGTGGTCAACGACGGTTCGAAGTGACTGGCGGCGCGCCCCGGACACGCCTCCTCTGGTATCCGTATCTTGAGTTTTCACTTCGTGCTACGATTCGCGATGGTAAAGGGGGATCCATGACGTTAACCGATATCAGCGCCCAATTTGTATTCCGGCAATGGACCCAAGGCAACTTTTCCTACAAAGAAGGCTGCGGCGAACTGGGTGTTCCCGGCACCGTAGTGAAACATCGCATGGTGGCCGCGCAGACCACCATGTCGGGCGGTACGGGTGACCACGCGGGGCACCTGATCGGCATTCAATTTGGAGCACCCGGCGATGTGCGCAATCTGGGCCTGCAGAATGCCAACATGAACACCTTCGCGCCCAAGGCGTTGCAACCGGCATTTCAGGGCCATGGAGGGAGTTATCACGACCTCGAGTCGCGCTGGACTGAGCAACTCAAGCAAGGTTCCAAAATCAGGGTTACCGTAAGAGACAAATATCGCCAGGGCGAGAATCGACCGTTCTCGCGATGGGTGCAGTGGATCGAAACCAAACCCGGCACCTCTTCGGGGCAGGCGCAGGAGTTGGAATTCGGTAATTTCAGCTCGCCTCAGCAGCGGGCCGCGAATCAATAAATTCTGTGGCCGTTCCTACTCTCGATGCTGAGTTAGAGCCGCGGAATCCACCGCGGGACGGAGCGGCGATATGGCTCGTACGAATCGCCGAACTGGCGGCGGAGCGTGGGTTGTTCGTCGTAGATGACAAACAGTTGTACCGGAATGCAGAGGAATGCGGCGTAGCCCAGGAGTCGCATGGAGTGCAATGTTGCTGCCTCGCCAAGTAAGACAGCGAACACGCCAATGTACACGGGGGTTGCGGACGTACCGGTTGAGGGCGGTCGGTGACCAGAAATCTCGTGGGAGCGATGGGCGCGGGAGTGCCGAGTCCACGGACGGCGAACTCCAGGCCGAGCGGAAGTAGATCGCCGATCCCCACAGCATCGTTAGAACGCCAAGCCACTTCCGCGGGCTGCTGTCCGGCCTCGGGAAACCATCCAGTATCCAGCACGGAACTAGAACGAGCACCGATCCAGGCGCCAGGATCGTGAACAGAATCGTCTTCAGGATGGGGCCCGAGGGCACGCGTCATACTCGACTCGGGCCACGAATCTGGCTGCAAGACAGGCGGCACAACATTACTGTAAAATTAGGAGCGACGGAAGAGTGTTGAGACGCTGTATTGAGACGCTGCTTCCGAGTCTTCTAGCGTGGATCCCCGCCGTTCCGGGTCAGGTCTTCGGAGACATTTCATCTACCGGTCCGCGAATCAAGCGGATTGGGCTGCGCAAATCTATTGAACAGATCAGGAGACATCAACCATGGCAGTAGGCGCTAAGATCGCAAAAACAGCAGACCGCAAGAAGGTCATGGACACTACCAAGAGCACGGATTGCCCCAAGTGCGGCAAGGCTACGCGCATCGTCAAGCGAGTGAAAGACCGCGAACGCGGCGTTCCGGGCGGGGTTTACATCTCATGCTCGGCGTGCGAGTTCTTCGAAAAGCTATAGGAACTTTCGGGTTGAGGAAGTTCTTCGCGCCGGTTTTTCCCTTCTAACTTGTTCCCGTGGGATTTGTGCCGCTGCTGATCCAGCGCAAGGGCGACCTTCAGCGCTTCCTCCGACTCGCCCCTTCATGGTCGTGAAAACTTCACCTCCCCCCGGTCTCGAGCCCGAACATCCAGACCACGTTCGGCGTCGTGGTTTAGCCTTTCCGCGGGTCGATCGATATTGATATTGATAAGGATTGATAAGTTCGATATCGGGCGCGCCTGGTTGCGCGCGCGGCCGCTCCCGTAAGGATTGACGCAGGATATCTTCGATGAAGGCGGATCGTGCACGTTTTGCTCCCGCCCGGCGGTCGCTTCCGGTCAAGCCCCTCGGGCGAGAGTGGGACGGATGTCTTCTGTTTCACACTACCGTCATCGGGGTGAAGGAATACCATGACCGTCCGCAGCAGTATTGCGGTGAAGTCCTAAGAGCTGATCTGGCATAGGATCGCCTTCGCTTCGGCGGCTGGATCGGCGGCGTCGGTGATCGGGCGGCCTACCACAATGTGGCTGGCGCCGGAAGCGATGGCTTCGGCGGGGGTGACGACCCGGACTTGATCGGCGACGCTGCTGCCGGGTGAGCGTATGCCTGGAGTCACGATAGCGAAAGAGGTCCCGAACTGGGCGCGCAAGGAGCGGACCTCGCGGGCGGAGGCCACCACGCCCTGGCAACCGTTGCCCAGGGCCATGCCGGCAAGGCGCACGACAGTGTCCTGCACGGTGCCCGGAATGCCGATTTTTTCCAGGTCGTTTCCGTCCAGGCTGGTAAGCACGGTGACGGCGAGGACTATCAGGTCCGGACGTGCCTTGGCCGCTTCAACCGCAGCCCGCAACATTCTACTTCCGCCGGAGGAATGCACAGTCAGCATGCTGACCCCGAGCTTGGCAGCTTCGGCAACGGCTGCCCCAACCGTGTTGGGAATATCGTGGTATTTCAGATCGAGAAAAACCCGGCGTCTTGAAGCTATGAGATCGCGCACTATCTGCGGACCCTCGGCGGTATAGAGCTGCATGCCGACTTTATAGGTCAGAACGGAGTCTCCCACCGCCGCCACGATTTTCTGCGCCGCGGCGGCGGTGGAAACGTCCAGTGCGACGATGAGCCGCTGGCGCGGATTATCGTGATGGGAATCCTGGCCGCTGAAGCTCACATCACGCTTTGGGATGCTGGGTAAAGTTGCAGGCATCCCAATCAGTGTAGAGGCTTTAGGGGAGTTTCGCCAGAGGGGGATGGTTATAGGCAACCGTTTGGTAATCTGGCTTCAGCTCGCGGGGGTTAACCAGATCCAAGCGGACGCGTTGTAGACCACGCTGCTTGAATTGCAGCGCCTGAGCCGCTCCATAGGACAGGTCGATGATTCGACCCGGAACGATCGGCCCGCGGTCATTGACTCGGACCACAACCGCCCGGCCATTGCGCAGATTGGTGACTCGCACGTAGCTCCCCATGGGAAGCTTCAAGTGCGCGGCGGTCATGTCGTACATATCATAGGGTTCGCCGCTGGCGGTTGGTTTGCCGTCGAAGATCTGGCCATACCAAGACGCTGTCCCCACTTGATACGGTTTCGTCTTAGCCGGTTTGCGGACTTCGGGATTCGCTTGCTTTGGACTAACTGGAGCCGCTGTCGCCTCCGAGATGTTTGGTCCCTGAGCCGCTCCCAGGCAGACGATCAAGACCACAATCGCCACTCCATGAGCTAAATATCGTCGCATTCAGTTCTCCTCGCATACTCAAAAGTGCCTTTGGCCTTAAGGCTTTCTTACTCACAGTTTGTTGATGCTAGCGGCGTGCCAAACCCCTGTCAATACGAATTGGGGGTAGATGGATAACGTCCTAGTAATAGATGTCTTACGTAACCTGTTGTTAATATAGGCAGATGCAGTTAACCGCCTTTGTTGTTGGAAGCTTACGCATGTACTAAAAGGTAAATGGCACAGAAGGGAGAATAGGGTAGAATTTACAAGCCCACTGGAATCAATGGCTTACAGCTATATTCTTTCTAAACTACGTTGAATCATGTATTTGCAAGGGGACCGGACCCAGGATTTTTCTGAAGGCAGGGCCCCAAAGGTAACTTGGATCCTGGGCATTGTGAGACGCTAAGCCCGGGACCGCGTTACTATCGGACTCAGCGGAGCTGAGGGCCATGCCCGAAAAACCACCAATCGTACTCACTATCGCGGGGTTCGATCCCTCCTCCGGGGCTGGCGTGACCGCCGATATCAAGACGATTGCCGCCCACGCCTGCTATGGGGTGGCGTGCATCACTGCGATGACGGTCCAGTCAACGACCGGGGTAAAGAGGGTTGAGATGGTAGACCCTGCCCTACTCTCAGAGACCCTCGAAGAACTTGCCGCGGACGTCGATATTGCCGCCGTGCACATCGGAATGTTGGGATCGGGAAAGGTGGTCCAGGCGGTGGCGGACTTTCTTTCCGGTCGGCTTGGCGGCCAGGGCGGGAACCGCTCCGCAGGCCAGCCAGGCAAATCGCGGCTGCCCAATATTGTGCTAGATCCGATCCTGAAGTCCTCTTCCGGTACAGAACTGCTGGATGCTGCCGGAGTGAAGTTGCTGGTCGAAAGGCTGATTCCCCTGGCCGACGTGGTGACCCCCAACATCGACGAAGCTGCGGTGATCGCAGGGATTCGGGTTAGGGATCTGGACGAAATGAAAGTCGCATCCGCCAAGCTGCACGAGATGGGCGCCAGCGCCGTGGTGATTACTGGAGGGCACCTTGAGAAGGCTATCGATCTTCTAAGTTTCAAAACCAGGGGGGGGATTGAGCAGGAAATATTCAGGGCGGAGCGGCAACGTTCCCGCTCAACTCATGGCACGGGGTGCGCCTTCTCGACTGCCGTGGCCTGTCACCTGGCCCTCGACCGAGGTTTGGCGGAAGCTGCCCTGCTGGCCAAGACCTATGTCACCGCCGCAATCTCCTTCGGGCACCCGTTGGGGAGGGGAGTCGGGCCGATTCACCACCTCTATCGAATGAGTCAGCAGAGGCGCGCTGCCGGGACGGGAAGCGAAACATAAGCGGCGGCGTTAGTCGCGGTCGCGACTGGAAGGTTTCTTCAGGAGTATTCCCGCCACAAAGGATGCAGTTGCCGCTAACAGCCATTCCGCGCGGTAAAATTGAATGGCCTGCCAGTCCACAAAGTTCCTTGCCGTGAGCAGACCGACCAGCAATGCGCCGGCGACGCAGCCTATTCCGATCACAAAAGCGACAAGCGACGCCGTCGTAAGGCCGATCCAGTTCTTGATCTCGTGGAAGTGGAGGTAGTGCAGCCAGGAAGGGAATTGGATTTTGCTCCAGGAGAATTCCGCAGCCAGCGAACAGACTCGATCGAGCCCCTGTGCCCAAAGTCCAACCAACGTACCGACGTCCCCCTTGGCGACGCCGCTGTTGGCTTCAGGACGGCGCCCGCCGCAGGAGTGGCAAAAGCCGGAACCTAGCAAAAACTCGGTCCTACAGCGCGGGCAGACCTCGGCCAGGCCGAGGACTGCGTCCCGTAAGACGGCTTCATTCGCCACCACCGGGGAGGGCGGCTGCCAGAATCCCTGCGGGGTGTCTTGCACGACTTCCGACATAGTGGGAACCTTTAGCGAAATCCTTATGGCTGCAATCGCATTCCAACCACCAAAGTTATCCTGAGACTAAATGCCACTATCACAAATACTTGCAATTCCTGAAATAGCAGGGAAGCCGCGACGGCAAGCAATAATTACGCGCGACGCAGCGTAAAGATGCGCCGGTTACGAAAGCCCACAGACTTACAGCAGCCAAACAAAACTTTTGAAGAAGCGGCAATTATAGGGACAACTGCTTTGAAGAAGAGGTAGCGTTTACGGTACCTGGATGACGTTCTTGGTTCGGGGGCTGGTTCGGAGGCTGGGTCACGAGATTGGATTCGTCAGGGCTGGGTTCCGAATCGCAGGCGACTCAGCGAAGAATATCTCGGTCGGTTCGTTTAGACTGGGCGTAAGCAAGCAGCAACCCGTGACCCTACAAACCAGAAATTCCTCGACGAAGCTGAGCGCTGAAGAGTCGGTGTTTTTGCTTTGCCTGCTGATCGCATCCTGCCTACCAGCTGTGAGTCAGTCGCACCGCGCCGCGGATGCTGGCCACGGCATACCGCACGATCCCCAGTCCGAAGCCGCTTTCGATCACTTCTATAACATGGACTACGATCGCGCGACGCAGGAGTTCGAAAAGATCCTGGAGAGGCATCCTAACGATCCCTTCGCGGTGAACCATTTGCTTACCGCGGTGCTGATGCACGACCTTTATGATACCGGGGCGATGAATACCGGGGATTACTCCAACGATAGCTTTATCGGCCGCACTCCCCGCTCGACCAAGCCGGAAGTGAAGGAGCGCATCAAGGAACTTGTTCGGCGGGCCGAGGCGCTGGAAGACCGGCAACTCAAGGCGAAACCGAAAGACGTGGACATTCTCTATTGTCGCGGGGTTACCCGCGCCGAGTTCTCCGTCTATACCGGGCTGGTGGAGCGGGCATGGTTTTCGGCCCTGCGCAACGCGGTGGGGGCGCGCCACGACCATGAACGCGTGCTCGAAATCGATCCCAACTACGTGGACGCGAAGCTGGTCGTGGGAACCCACAACTACGTGATCAGTCACCTGCCTTGGAGCGTGAAGGTGGCTGCGGCTCTGGCTGGGCTGAGCGGATCGGGCGAAAAGGGCCTCGCCTATCTTCGTGATGTGGCCAACAGCGACGGTGAAAACGCGGTCGACGCAAAGGTGGTACTCACTTTGTTTCTGCGGCGCGAGCACCAGTATGACGAGGCGCTCGGCTACATGAACGAACTATCGGGAAAATATCCGAGGAATCACTTATTTTTGACCGAAGTGGCGAATTTGCGGCGGGCCGCCGGGCGTTTGCCTGAGTCCGAGGCCGCGTATCGCAAAGTTTGGCAAAACGGTCGGGAAGGGAAATACGGTAACCTGCATTACGAACTGGCAGCGTGGGGGTTGGGAGAGTTATTACGGGGCGAGAAGAATTTTGCCGCTGCGTCCGCCGCGTATGAACTGGTAAACGAAGCTCCGAATCCCGATCCCGATGTTCTGCAAAGAGCGAACCTGGCGGCTGGAGAAATGTACGACTTGCTGCAGAAGCGCGACCTGGCTATGAAAAAGTATCAAACCGTGCTGGCCGGAAACGCGAACACGGGCCCCGCGGACCAGGCGCGTCGCTACATTAAAGAGGCGTACCGGGAGTGAAAGGGGACGGGAAGGGAATAACAGAGCTGGATTTCCTTCGCAGACATCGACACTGATTCTGGCTACGGAATGCTCCGGTGGGGACGGCCGCCTCGGTTGTCCCGCCAAGCGCAGCAAGGAGCTTCGGGTAAGTTGGCGTTCCGGATGTGGCCGTTCGGGATCGAGGACAGAACAGTCGAGCTTTGCTCGACTGGACAGCCGAAGGCGGCTGTCCGTACATGAGTCTGAATGCTTTACTCGCCCGAGACGTGCAATGCAGCTAAATGGAACTTTCGGCCTGCAATTGCGTATAGCCGAGTGAGGGCCGAACTATGTATTGCAACTACTGCGGAAAACTGATTCAGGACGATGCTGCGGTTTGCGCCTACTGCGGGGTTCGGGTCGGTGCTTCGCTGGCCCGAACGAGGCTGGTGCGTCCGCGCCTGGGACGCAAGGTAGCAGGCGTTTGCCTAGGGTTCTCTGAGTACTTCGATATTGACGTCACCGTAGTGCGAGTCGTGTGGCTGATCACCGCGGTCATGACCGGCATCGGTTTCATCCCCTACATCATCGCGTGGATTGTGATGCCCGAGGAGCCGCTACTGCTGCTGGCACCGAGGGCTGCGCGACAAGTAACGAACCCATACTAATCCCTTATTGAGCCTCTGACCTCGACAAGATCGGAAGCCGGACGCGAGAAGAGGCATTTATGATCTAATCGCCTGCATGCAGCGCATCCCCCCTCGGCTTATCCAGAGCGACGACGCCGAAATCGTTTACCGGGTGCTCGGCGACGGGCCGCCGCTGGTCCTGTTGCATCCTTTTCCTGTCACTCATGAATTCTGGATGCCGGTGGCTGAGGCTCTAGCCACGCGGTATCGCGTTGTGCTGCCCGATCTGCGAGGCCACGGCGATTCCGGCATCGGCGAAGGTCCGGCCACGATGGAGAAGCACGCCGCAGATATCGCCCGCGTGATGGACGACGCCGAGGTGGGTCCTGCTTCGCTGATCGGAGTCTCGATCGGTGGCTACGCGCTATTCGAGTTTTGGCGGAAGCATCGCGGTCGCGTGGCTGCGCTCGGATTGTGCAACACGAAAGCACAGGCTGATGGTCCGGAAGCGCGCGCTGGACGATTGCAGGCGGCGAACGATGTTCTGGACCGTGGAACGGAACCGTTTTTCGAATCCCTGATTCCGCGGGTCCTGGCCAAGACTACGCGAGAGATGCGCCCCGACCTGGTAGACGGTGCGATGCGCATGATGCGCAAGCTGTCAGCCGAAGATGTCGCACAGCTACAGCGTGGCATGGCGGCCCGCCCCGACTCGGTCGAAACGTTGAAGACCATCAATGTTCCGACACTGCTGGTGACCGGAGAAGAAGACGGCATGACCGGAGTGAACGAAGCCGAGCTGATGCGTCGGCATATTCCCGGCAGCCAGTTGCGGGTGATTCCCAAGGCAGGCCACTATTCCGCTTGGGAGCAGCCGGAAGAAACTACGAAGCTTCTACGCCAGTTCTTGGACGGGCTCTAACCGGCCGGTCGACCCCAGGGAGACGGGCAAACTCCAGACGATTAAAACCGCACCTGGTCGGCGTTCGCATCGTCTAGAATCGAGGACGCTATGAAAAAGTTCGTGGCCCTGCTTGTCTTCACTGTCCTTCGGACTGCTGCACCCGGTCAAACCTCCGCGCAACGACCGCACATACTCGGGATCGACCATGTGTCGTTCTATACCACCGCCCCCGAGGGCGTGAAAAAGCTATACGGCGGCATTTTGGGTTTGGCTTCGGCAGCGCCGGTCGAACCCGGTGGTACGGCGCGCTACGTCGTAGGCAGGCAGTGGGTCGGCTACAGCTCTGCACCGGACCCCAAGGCCAGCGATCGCATGGATCACGTCGCTTTGACCACAGAAAACATCGTGACCCTTCGCCAATACTTGCTGGCACAGGGAATCAAGGTGCCCGATATTCAGCAACGGTCCGACCATAGTCGTTTCTTTGTGGTGGAAGATCCGGAAGGGCATCGTGTGGAGTTTGTGGAGCGAGACCAGGGCGAGGCACCACCGCCACCCGCGGCATCCGCGGTTTCGCGCCACATGATTCACGCGGGCTTTCTGGTGTACCGCCGCGACGCGGAAGACCACTTCTACCGCGACATCCTTGGCTTCCGGCCTTACTGGCACGGTGGAATGAAAGATAATGAGACCGACTGGGTTGCCATGCAGGTTCCCGATGGCACGGACTGGCTGGAATACATGCTGAAGCAGCCAGAGCATCCCGATCTGCGCCTAACCGGAGTAATGAACCACATTTCGCTGGGCGTCGCCAATATGAAACGGGCGCAGGCGATTCTGGAATCGCATGGCTGGAAGCCGCATGACAATGAAAAAGCGCAAATGGGGAAGGACGGCAAGTGGCAGCTCAACGTCTTCGATCCAGATCTGACGCGCGTCGAACTGATGGAGTTCAAGCCGGTGCAGAAACCTTGCTGTTCTCCCTTCACCGGACCGCATCCATCGGAGTAACGTTGTGGTCCGGCCCGCGAGGATTCGGAGTGCCGGTCTCGGTCGGCGCGTTCGGAAACTATCTGACTGAGGCGACGCTTGCCGCGCTATGCCCAATCGTCACAGGAATCGAGACGCGAATGTTGGTACCCTGGGCGCCGGATTGCAAGCGAAACTCACCGCCAATTTCGCACACACGCTCGCGCATGCCGGCCAGTCCGACGCCCGCCACGCTGCCCCGGTTTCCGGAGCGTTCCAGCAATTCTTTGGGCATCCCTCTGCCGTGATCCTTCACCTCGAGGATAACGTCTTCGTGGTCATTGCGGAGAAGGACTTCGGCGGTCGTGCTCCCCGAATGCTTGTGGATATTGGTGAGGGCCTCTTGAACGACCCGGAATAGCATCGTCTCAACGAGCATGGGAAGTCGATGCTTGCATTCGCAGCTGAGTGTGACCTGGATTTCGCTGCGCTTGGCGAATTCTTCCACGAACCATTTCATGGCCGAGTTTAATCCGATTTCGTCCAGAAGAGGAGGATGGAGGAGATGCGAGAGAGTGCGAGTTTCGCTGAGGCAGAGCTGAATAATATTTTGCAGATCGTCGGAACGCTTTTTGTCGATGGAGGGAGTGTCAGAAACCAGGGCAGCCAAACTCATCGACATGGCGGCCAGGTATTGCCCCATACTGTCGTGCAGTTCGCGGGCCAAGCGTCGTCGCTCTTCATCCTGGGCGCGCATCAATTGGGCGGACAGTTGGCGAAGGGCGGCGGTGCGTTGGGCGACTTCCGATTCCAGTCTTTCTTGGTTCGACCGTAGGATTTCCCGTGCTTCCCGTTGAGCATGGATGTCGGTGCAGGTTCCCAGCCAACGCGCCAATTTTTTCTGCTGATCTCGCACCGGAGTAACTCGCGTGAGAAACCAGCGAAAGCGCCCGTCGGCGCCCCGCAACGGAAACTCCATCTCAAAAGGAACTTCTCTTCGAATACAATCGTGCAACCGTTTCAGAACCTCGGGCAGAATGTCGGGGTCATGCAAGGCCTGCCATCCCGAGCCGGCCAGCTGCTCGGGCGTTTTTCCGGAGTAGACGTACCAGCCATCGTTGTGCCAGAGGATTTGTCCGTCGGCGTCGGCGATCCATGCCAGCTGAGGCATGGCATTGGCCAGTTGACGGAACTGTTCTTCCGCCCGACGAATCGCCTCTTCCCGGGTCTGGAGTTCGGCCAGATGATCGCGTACTTCGTACTGTTTTTCTCTGGCCCGCAGGGCGGATTGAACCGAGCTGACCAGGGTTACGGCGCGTAGCGGACGTTCCTGAAGCGTGACGTTGCCCAGCGGTATTCGCATGCGGGCGAGCTGTCGACTGGCGCGATTGGGCTCGCCGCTTCCAGTCATCACGATGATGGGCAGATCTGACCAGGGTGGTTGGCGCTCTAAGGCCGATGCGATGCTCTGTACGTCCGCCTCCCGGAGTGCCTCTTCCCCGATCACCGCGACCGCTGCGCCCACCTTCAATTCGTCAACCAAGCGGGTTGCGGTGGACAAATGTGGCAGGTCATGCCCCCCTCGCAGAGGGCTGCGGAAACCAGATCGGCGTCGCGACCGCTTGGAGCAAGGATCAAAACCCGCGAGTTGTGGTTATTGGGCGGTGACATTATTGTTGTCTTTGCCGTCTACTTTACGCCGCTTCGAAACCAAAACGTCAGGGACGCCGGTTAGTATGCCTTTGAAGTCAAACAACGGACCGCCAACGATGATCCCGTGCTGCAGCCGAAGTTCGCGAATGGATCGCTCGTGATGACCGCTGCATTTCTTGATCATGGAAATGGCCTGCTTCACCTCTCCTTTGGTTTCGAAGAAACGAAGTAACAGAACGGAATCGGCCAAATAGCTGACATCCACCGGGGTCTGCATCTCGCGGCCAATCAGGCCGTGCTGCGCAAGCACCATAAAACTCGCCACTCCTCGTTGATTCAGGAACGTTGTAAGTTCATGCAGCTGCATGGGCAAGTATTTTTCCCCGGGCATGGCATTCATGAATCCGTTCAGGCTGTCGATGATGACGACTCTGGCTTCGCCCGACTCTACCGCCCTATGTACGCGATCCGCGAACTCACCGGGCGAGAGCTCGGCAACGTCGATTTGATGGAGAAGGAAGAGTCCGTTTTCCAAGAAGGGTTCCGCATCGAACCCCAGGCTTTTGAGCTGGGACAAATAAGACTGGATGCCCTCATCGAATAAATAGACGGCGGCGGGCTCTCCTCTTTCCATTGCCGCGAAGGCATATCGGGCTGCGATTGTCGATTTACCTGCACCGGCGGGACCCATCACCAGCGTGCTCGTGCCGCGAGCAATCCCGTCGCCGACGAGCGCATCCAGCTCTTTGATCCCGCTGGAGATCTGTTCCCGGGCGAATCTCATTTTATGTTCGGAGGCAACGAGGCGAGGATAAACCGACAGTCCCCCTCTCTTAATGCCGTAATCGTGGAACCCCTCCCGGAAAGACGACCCCCGCAACTTGAGTACCTCGAGCCGCCTGCGCTTGATTCCGTAATCGCGTGCCAGATTTTCCAGGGATAGTACTCCATGAGCGATGCTCCGCAATTGGAGATCGCGATCGGTATTTGTACGATCGTCGAGTAACAGGACGGTGCGCTGCTTGCCCGAAAAATATTGCTTAAATGCGAGAATTTGACGGCGGTAGCGGAGCGGGTCCTGAGCCAGCATGCGCAACTCCGAGAGGGAGTCAATCACAACCCGTTTGGGATTCAGTTCTTCCACTTTTGCGACGATGGCTTTCGTGGTATCTCCGAGTTCCACTTCCGAGGGGTGAAAGACGGTGTATTGACGCTCGGGTCTCAGATGTTCTTCATCCGGCAGTAACTCGAAAATCGTTACATTCTCCAGGGACCATCCGTGGGAGGCCGCGACATCGGTCAATTCGTTTGCGGATTCAGAGAGAGTCACGTACAGGACGGATTCCCCTTGGCGGGCACCAGCCAGCAAGAACTGCAAGCTAAGGTGGTTTTGCCGGTGCCGGGGTCGCCCTCGATCAGGTAAAGATGTCCCGCGGGTAAACCGCCCTGCAAAATGTCGTCCAACCCCTCAATGCCGGTGCTGAGTCTGCTCTGGTCTGTCATGGGC
>Ga0182018_10001311_pt1 | contig 28725 bp, 19 predicted proteins | sample 812P2MmetaG_FD_120490 | JGI IMG/M metagenome (GOLD analysis project Ga0182018, IMG submission 120490) | Permafrost microbial communities from Stordalen Mire, Sweden - 812P2M metaG | ecosystem: Environmental > Terrestrial > Soil > Wetlands > Permafrost | place: Sweden: Stordalen | collected...
CTGACCACCCACGACCGGATTCTTCATCCCGGCCACGGCTGATGTTACTGTGATTGCAATTACTGCCATCAGAACTGCAAGTTTCTTATTCATTGTCTTCATCCCTTCAGGACTGCATTTTGACCTTCACCTACAAGTACGGATCGGTTCTGAATTCGGATTCACCCGATTATTGCGGGCCGAAAGCAATCCGTTTTCCAGTTTGGTGCGTACCCATGAAGTGAACGTGAGCAGGGAATTCATGAAATGCGCAAAATTATTGCGGCCCGCACAGCCTGAAGATCAGAGAAGAAAATTCGGACGCTAATAATCCGATTTGCGCTCCTGCCCGTATTCATAGTCTCGGCGGATCGGTGGTAAACGCCCTCGAAAGAGCTGGGCAGTCGCGGCAATCTCGCGAAGCACGGCATGAGCCAAGATCAATTTGATTTGCACCCCAGTGAGGCTGGAATGGCCAAGTGGCTCCTAATTCTTCTGACTCTTAGTGCCGCATCAGTACGGTCTCAGACTGCGCCTTTTGAATCCGTCGGACTGAACCGGGTCGGGCCCGCGTCGGAGACGGACAAGCAGATTCAGACCCTGCAAGATCATATTAAAAAAGCGCCGGGCGATTACGCGGGATATGACGCGCTGGGATCCGCCTTCCTTCAGAAGGCCAGAGAGAGTGGCGACATTGCTTATTTCGATCTGGCCGAGCAAACGCTCAAGAGGTCGCTCGCTCTTGCGCCGCAAGACTTCCGAGCTGCGGATCCTCTCGTTCACATGGCGTTGGTCTACATGGGCGAACATCGTTTCTCGGACGCCCTCGCCTGTGCACAAAAGGCGATGGGCACAGGCTCCGGAAATCTGGCGGCATTCGCCATCGAAGGAGACGCTTACACCGATATGGGTGATTACGATGAGGCCGCAGCGGCCTACAACACCCTGCAGTCCCTTGGGCAAGCGATCTTGTCACCCTTGCAGCTTGCTTACATGAGCGACAGTCGCATGGCATATCTGTGCTATCTGCGTGGAGACACGGCGGAAGCCGTCCGGCTGATGAACGGTGCCATCACGGCCGCGCTTCAAACCAATGTTCCCCGAGAAAATCTCGCTTGGCTCTATTTCGAATTAGGCGAGCGCTACTTTCAAACCGGCGATTTGGCGAATGCTGCTTTGTCGTATCAGTCAGGAGTAACGGCCGATCCCAACCACTATCGCTCCTTGGCCGGTCTGGCGAAAGTTCGGGCCGCGCAAGGGAAACTTGAGGAATCCATTCAGCTCTATCAACGTTCGATTGCAATCATTCCATTCCCGGTGTACGTCGCCGAGTTGGGCGACGTTTACAAGAAACTGGGACAGGTGAAGAAAGCTCAGCAGCAGTATGACCTGGTCGAGTACATAGGACACCTCAGCGAGTTAAATCAAGTGCTGGCCAATCGGGAACTAGCCCTGTTCTATGCAGATCAAGGGATCAAGCTGCCGGAGGCCCTGGAACTGGCGCGTCGAGAACTTGAAGTGCGGCATGACATTTACACGTGGGACGCCCTTGCCTGGGTCCTCTTCAAAAACGGTCGATTCCAGCAAGCAGCCGAGGCGATCAACAAAGCCCTTGCATTGCACACTAACGATTCGCTGCTCCTGTTTCATGCTGGCATGATCTATCACAGCCTGACCGAGGATTCGGAGACAGAAGGGTTTCTGGGCCGAGCGTTGAGAACAAATCCGAATTTCCACGTTCTTAACGCCGAAACAGCGCGCCGAACTCTAGAAGAGATCGCCCCATCGAGTAACCGTGATTTGAGGTCAAGCAATGCACAGAGGTAAGGATAAGGATAAAGATAAGAGCAATCATCGCCGGGCGGGAGTCGTTTTGTTGCTGTTTGTTCTGATTTTGGGCTCCGTGACCTCTTTCGCCCATCCCATGGGAAATTTCAGCGTCAATCACTATTCGAAGGTCACCGTCAAGCAAGGGTCGATTGAAATCCTTTATCTGATCGATATGGCTGAAATCCCTACTTTTCAGGAGATTCGGCAGTTCAACATTACTCCCAAGGCTGACGACCCCAGCGCCTCCCGCTATCTCGACAGACAGGAGCAACTCCTGAAGGCAGGACTCTCGCTAGAGAGCGATGGCCGGGCTGTCCGGCTGGATACGATATCTCGCCAGGTGACATTCGCCGACGGAGCCGGCGGTCTGCCAACAATGAAAATCGGGTTCGTATTCCGCGGCAAAGTCGAGGTCCCCGCGGGCGCTCACAAACTGTCCTACTTCGATAACAACTTTTCGGGGCGGGCAGGTTGGAAGGAGATCGTTGTTCTCGCCGACGGAGTTGCGATCCTGGACAGTTCCGCTCCGGGCGCCGACCGCAGCCAGGAACTGACCAACTACTCAAGCGATCTGCTGAACAGTCCCCCGCAGCAACTTTCAGCTCAGGTAGGCTTCAGGACTTCATTCTCTGAAGCGGAAAGAAGTACTTCAGCTGCGGTAGTCGCGACCTCCAACCGGACGACATCCCGGGGAACAAATACGGCACATCGGGCAGCCGCACCCTCAGGTACACATCAAAGGCCGCGCCGAATGACAGCTGCACTTACTTTGTCTGACCTGAGCGCCGCACAATCCTTTCCCAGCAGCGTCGTCGCGCCCACCGCTCCTCCGCTGTCATTCGCCTCCCACACGCAAAACACGCCGCGCAGTCGCTTTACCGAGCTGATCTCGACGCAGGGCAAGTTGAGCTTCTGGGTATTATTGTCGGCCGCTCTGATCGCTGCAGGTTTGGGCGCGCTTCATGCGCTGGAGCCGGGACACGGCAAGACCATCGTTGCCGCCTACCTCGTCGGTTCGCGCGGCACAGCAAGACACGCTGTGTTATTGGGAATCGTCGTTACCGCCGCACACACAGCGGGCGTATGCCTGCTAGGGGCTTTGACCCTCTATGCCTCACGATACATCGTTCCGGAGCAGCTCTACCCATGGCTTGGTCTAATTTCCGGTCTGAGCGTTGCCGGACTCGGCATTTTCATTTTCCTCAGACGCTGGACGGGGGAAACGGGAGCTGATTCACATGCCCCAGGAGAGCAGCATTCGCACTGGTTTCTCTCGATGTTCAAGCAAACCGCGCCCACAGAAAGAGTGACTCGCGTTGCGATCTCTGCCGATTCTCAACTACTCGAGCCTGCCCTGTCATTGCGCGAACTCTGCATGCTGGGCATCACCGGAGGAATCGTGCCTTGTCCGGCGGCGCTGGTCGTGCTCTTGAGTGCGTTCTCTCTTCACCGGATAGGTTTTGGATTGTTCTTAATTACCGCATTTAGTTTGGGACTCGCAGCTGTCCTGGTGACTGTTGGTCTAACGATGGTGTACGCCAAACGAATGATGTCAACTCGTGTGCGCACCGGCAACTCTGCCCTCCGTTATCTTCCCTTTTTGTCATCTGCGTTCATGGTTGCGCTGGGTGTGGGAATTACGGCATCTGCTGTCGCATCAGTTCAGATTTGGCATGGGCTTCTCTCCAAAGACAAACTGGTTCCCTTCGTGACCGTAATTCTGCTGGGATTGTTTCTGGGAATGCGTCACTCCACGGACCCCGACCACGTGGTGGCAGTGTCCACCATTGTGAGCCGCCAAGGCTCCATCAGAAGTTCGGCGACGATTGGGTTGCTCTGGGGACTGGGACACACGCTGACGATTTTTCTGATCGGATCCGCGATCATTATCTTCGGCGTAGTGATCCCGCCCCGTCTCGGGCTGTCCATGGAGTTTTGCGTCGCCTTGATGCTAATCCTGCTGGGAGTACTGAATCTGACCGGTGTCATGCGTTGGCTTACGGACCGCCTTACTCCGATGAAAGGTGTCTCTGAAAGATCGCAACCAGCCGAGTCCGCAAATCGCATCTCCGAAAACTCCGGTAAGACGAACCAAAAGGCGTCCGGCCGCCTTGAACTTTTTCTGGACAGGACGATCGGAAAGCTCGGACTTTATCAGACCATTCGGCCGTTAGTGGTCGGTCTCGTACACGGCCTCGCCGGCTCGGCCGCGGTCGCCTTATTAGTCCTTTCCACGATCAAGAGTCCACTTTGGTCAACAGCTTATCTGTTAGTTTTTGGTTTCGGCACAATGGTGGGAATGATGCTCATGACCGCCGCAATCTCAATTCCTCTGGTCTACACTGGGAAGAGATTCTTCAAGATCAAGCGGCACTTGGCAGTGATTTCTGGCTTCGCGAGCATGGCATTCGGCATCTTTCTTGTTTACCACATCGGTTTTATCGACGGCCTGTTTACTTCACAGGTGCACTGGATCCCACAATAAGTCGGAATGAGCGCCGGGATTGAGATAACTTTCTCCACATTCGCATTCGTGACTTCGACGTTATGTGCCGCTTCCAAACTCTTCGACAAACAATCAGGCAATCGTTGTATCCGCGATAGCGCCACAAATATTTTCCATTTACGAAATCCGTTTGCCGCGGTGACAACGTAACTGGGATACGTAGGCTAGCCGAAGCAACTGCGACAGGCTCTCACGAGCAGTCATATCCACGGCGATGTCGACGAATTTTGCAGCGAGGCATTTCCATGAAAAAGCTGAAACCAATCGTGGCTCTCGCGATGTCGCTGTTCATGCTGGCGCCTTCCAGCCTGTTGGCGTCGAGCCATCGCGAAGCTCCCATCACAGCATTGGACCGTAGCGCGGATGTTACCGACTGGTACGCCTTTGTCAGCTATGACAATCCCAACAAAGTCACCTTCATTTTGAACGTTGACCCGCTCCTTGAGCCGGCCAACGGGCCCAACTATTTTCCCTTCGATCCCAGCGTGCTTTACGAGATGCTTGTCGACAACAACCAGGACGGAATTCCAGACGTGGTCTTCCAATTCCGTTTCAATACCGAGATTCGCGATCCCCAGTTGTTCACCGGATTCGTTGGCGGCATCGCCGGGATCCCTCCGATCACTTCACTGAGCGGCGCTGGTTCTGAGGGTTTGAGCCTGCGCCAGACCTACACCGTAACAATGGTCAAGAATGGAAGGTCCACCTGCCTGAACCGCGGACGAACGCTTTACGCAGTTCCTTCGAACGTGGGTCCGCTGACCATGCCCGACTACAAAACTCTATTCGACCAGGGGACCAACAGCCTGGACGACGGAATCAAGGTATGGGCGGGTACGGCGGATGATCCATTCTTTATCGATCTGGGAGCTTTCTTTGACTCGGTGAATTTCCGCAGCGGAGTCGGTCCTGTCCTGTCGCCGGCAATCGACGCTGACAATACGCACAATTACGCTCCCGACGCCGTGGGTGGCTATAACGTCAATTCCATCGTGCTGGAAGTCCCGATCCCGCTCCTGACGGTGGACGGCAAAGTCCATCCTGCCACCGACAAGCAAGCTGTCATCGGAACCTATGGCAGCACGGCGCGGCATAAAATCACCGTGCGTCGCTCCCCGAATCCGGACCAAAACTTCGCTGCCTTTCAGCAGGTCAACCGCGAAGGCAATTCGTTGATTAACGAAGCGATCATCGGTACTGGCTTTAAGGATCGCTTCAGCCTGGATTTCCCGATTCACGACTCGCAGTTCGCGAACTTCGTTTTGGAGCCGGTGGCGGCAGGTGTATTGAGCTCCTTAGGTGTTCCGGTGCCACCCAATCCACGCACTGACTTGCTACTTCTTGTGCAGTACGAGCCTCCTATCTGTCCTGGTTGCGGGCCCAAAGATGCGGGACCGATAGCCGATCTCCTGCGGCTCAACACGGGAATTCCAGCAACTCCGGCCGCCAGTCAGAAGCGGCTGGGCTTCATCGCCGGCGACGCAGCCGGCTACCCCAACGGACGCAGACCGATCGACGATGTGTTCGACATCTCTCTTCGAGCCATCGAAGGCATCCTGGTGGATTCCAAGAAGTTCGGGCTGGCTCTTGGAGATGGCGTCAACACCAAAACCGAGGGCTTCAACAATTTCTTCCCCTACGTAATGCCGGCGAACAGCGGACGCAACAGCGCCCACACTGGACCCGGACAGGCAGGCTGCACCGGTCAACCCGGCGGTATCTGCCCTGTGGAGTAGCCAACCCTTGTGGCCGTCGTGCGAAAGCGGCGGCCATGATTTTTTCTTCGAAAATGAGGCATGCCATGAAGAGAATCATTTTGGCGCTGTGCATGATAATGATAATGACCGTTGCTGGGTTCGCTGCTCCTCAAAGCACAACCGGCGCGGCCAGTAAGGATCTTTCGCCGTCAGCGCAGAGCATCGCAGCAGCCCGCAAAGCAATCAGTGACAAGCCGATGGAATATGCGGGCTACAACCTGCTCGCCACGGCGTTGGTTCGCTACGCACAGGAGACTTCTGATGCTAGCTTCTACAGTCAAGCCGAGGACGCGGTAAAGAAATCATTGGAAATGGCTCCGAACAATTTCAACGCTGAGAAAATACAAGCTTCGATCCTTGTAGGCGAACATGACTATCCTGCCGCGCTGGAGACTGCCAAGACACTGAATAAGAGAGTTCCTGATGATGTAATGGTTTACGGCTTGTTGACCGACGCGAACGTGGAGCTCGGCAACTACAAGGATGCGGAGGACTCGGTCCAGTGGATGCTCAATCTGCGCCCCGGCAATCTGCCTGCCCTGACCCGGGCCGCACATTTACGCGAACTATTCGGGGATGCGGAGGGTGCATATGAACTGATGGATATGGCGTATCAGTCGACTCCCCCCACCGAAACCGCAGAACGTGCACGGATCCTTACCCAGATGGGCTGTCTTCGGTTGGCTTCCGGCAGCACCGAGGCGGCCGAGAGACTCTTCCTGCAGGCATTAACGTCTTTTCCAGGCTATCCCTCCGCCCTGGGAAATTTGGCCCAGGTTCGCATCACACAGAAGCGGTATGACGAGGCGGTTGCTCTGCTTGAGCAGCGCGATCAGGCAGCCCCCCACGCCGAAAGCCTTTATGATCTGGCCGAGGCCCTGCAGTTAGCGGGTCGGGACAAAGAAGCCAAGAAGACATTTGCTGACTTCGAGACCAAATCATTGGCGGAGTCCCTCCGTAAAGATAATTCCAACCGCCAACTCGTCTTCTACTATGTTGACCACGCGCAGCAGCCGGCCAAGGCTCTGAGAGTGGCGCAACAGGAGTATGCGTGGCGTCATGACGTGTACACGCTCGATGCCTACGCCTGGGCGCTGCACGTCAACGGTCAGGACGCGGAAGCCCGCAAGCAGATCGAGACCGCCTTGGCGGTCGGAATCCGCGATTCCAGAATCTTCGCGCACGCTGGCGAAATCGCTCTGAAGCTGGGCGACCGCGCCGCGGCACAGAGTTGCTTACACGAAGCGGTATCGCTGCACGCGATCGGATCGGACCATGCGCAGCTTGTGCTCGCTCAGCTGTCGAGGCCGAACTCGCAACGCTAGGCTAGGGCACTGTCGAGCCGACAATGTTCTCACCGCGAAAACATCTCGCAATTCTCGTCGTGTTGCTGACTCGTCTCTCGCTTCCCCTCCTAGGTCAGGAGATTACCCTGAAGGGCCATGTCACCGACCCTCAAGGGAACCGGCTGCCCAATGCTTCGGTTCAGCTCATCCGTCACGATTCCGGTGGAAAAGGTCAGGCTTTCGGCCAAACCATTTCTGGGCCGGATGGTCAATTCGAGATCAGAGCGGCATCCGCCGGCGAGTTCGACATCAGGGTTAATGCCGAGGGATTTCGGCAGGTCATCGTGCCCCAGAGCATTCATCCGAGCGGAAAATCCGAGATTGCAGTCCAAATGGGCCAGATTTCCTCCCGCGTGGAGACCGTCAACGTTACTGCGGACGTAAACGGCACGGATGTACTCTCTCCCGATCCGGCGGAGAAGGTGTTTGTCCGCGAAGATCTGCTGGACGCGAACCCCGGCCGCCCCGGCGCCCCCGTGTCGATTCCCGGATGCCCCATCGAATCCGCCTCCAGTGGGATCAAAGCGCCGCAGTACTTTGCGCCGGGGGTGGCGGGAGATCACGGCGAACCCATCGCGCAATACATCGCCGTGGGCGGCTACCTTATCCCTAACAATCTGTCGGCAAACGCCCATGGCAATGGCTATTCCGACCCGAACATATTTATCCCGGAAGTTTTGGAAAGCGTCCAGGTCGATGGCGGAGCGTTCAACGTTCGGGAAGGAAATCATTCGGTCAATCTGGCAGCGACGTACGGGCTCCGGTCTCGCCTCGAACCGTTCATCACTCTTACCGGAGACTATCGGGACATTGATGTGGTAGCGGGACTAAGCCCAACCCCCGAATCGTGGGTGGCATTCGCAGCCTCCTATGGCAACGGATTCCTGGATCGGCTGGAGCACCGGCAACAGTACAAATTCAATGGCGAGCGAGTGTTTCGCGCCGGCGATCATCGGCTCACGCTGTTGGGAGTTGGGTACTACGGTTTTTCCTATGTTCCAGGACTCGTTCCTCTCTTTGCGTCGAATTCCGCCGATGCCAACTTCCACAGTTACGGCGACACGATCGACCCGCGGCAGAAAGACCAGACTCATACCGGGCTCGTTGCCTTGAACGACGTCCGGCAACTCAGTGAAGGCCAGCAACTGGAGCTCTCCGGGTTTTTTCGCACCTACAATCTCTCCTTGTTTTCCGATTTTGGACAGGGCCTGATTCGCCAGAGTGAGTTTCGCACCGCGGCAGGCGGCAGCGCGAACTATGTAAACAAGATTGCCGAGTATTTTTCCTTGCTGGGAGGGCTCGACTACGAGCGCGAAGCGCCGCGCCGCGATAATCTCGACCACTATGGATTCTTTACTCCCACCACCCCCGCCTATTACGGCCCTTTCACTCCCGTGGACGGAAATAACGTCACCATAGGATCGGTGACACCCTACGTTGCCGCCGAGGGCGCTCTGTCACATTACTTTCGCTATTACCTCGGCTGGCGCCGCGATGAAATTGATTTCGTTAACCGCGATGTGCTGCGACCGCAGAACTCGTTTCAGAAGTGGGTGGGCGTGAACTCGCCCAAGGCTACGGTTTCTTTTCTTCCCAGGCAATCGTGGTATGCTCCCCTGCTCTCACTCAGCTTTGGCCAAGCTTTCTTCACGGAAGACCCTCGCATTGGCATTGGAACGCTCGGCACCGGAAAGACTCCGGGTACGCCGGTGGCCACGTCGCATTCTTATCAGGTCGTCGCCAGCAAGAGCGTTCACAAAACCGATCTTCGGCTTACTCTGGGCCACGTAACCAGTAGTGCGGAACTGGCAAAGATTGACCCGGATACCGGACTGCAGTTTAACGAGGGGCCCAGTCGCCTTCGCTTTATGACGGCCGCGGTGCGGCAAAACTTCGCCTACGGATCGCTTCTGGCCACCTTCTCAAAGGCCGATGCCCGGGACCTGGATTCGGGGGAGCCCACACCGGAAGCGCCACGCACAATTTTCGATCTGCTGGGAACGATTCCGAAGCTTCCCTTTCGTCTGCAAGCGCGAGGCGAGTTCGAATATGTAGGTACGAAGCCTTTAGGCACGGGATGTGAGCCCAACTTGAATGCGGATTGCAGGGGAACTTCGGTGAAAGAGTTTCGCGGCGCTATGGTTCGGCCTTTCATGAACGGGCGCCTGGATGCCGGCGTGAATTTCCTGATCGCCCGCGGCTACACCGGGCAGACCACAGAAAACTTCTTCCCGTCCGATATTCAGGAAGTTGCAGGAGTGCGCATACCCTCCTACGCAAGCGTAACTTTCACCTACAAGTTTGGCCGCTCCTTCGGCCCTTGACAGGTTGGAGCTGTAGGAATGCAACGGATCTTTGGTGACTGGTTACAAGACTCTCTCGCCGGAAATTGATTTCGCTGGACGCCAACGATACCCCTTGCACCAATGGTCCGTAAATTTCATGGAGCGCCAGTGCGCAATCTGACGATCTTCTCCTTCGCCGAATACTCCATTGAGCATTCCTGCAGTGCAGAGCAATCCGACATGTCCACCGTGCAGTGGCGTAAGCGGCCGGCCTCTGACGTTGTTCAGTTTCGGCAGGAGCACACGGTCCGCCTGACGGTATGCGGCTGATTCCAGCAACAAATCCTCAACCTCATCCAAGGCAATACCCACATGGGTCAGGACAACAGGCTCGGAGGCTGGAAGCTCGTACTGAACCTCGGGATTGTCGCCCAGCGGCTCAAGCTCGTTCTTCGTTGCCAGCACTACGATCTGCTTGTATTCGAGGCAAGCCGGCTCGGTGAGTCGAAACACGCGCAAGTCCGTGAAATGTTCGCTTAGCAATCTTGCACATTTCGCCAACCGCAGCTGCGGAATCACGAAAAGCAGCACACCGCCAGCCTTGAGCCACCGATACCTGTGTTCCAGGAAGACGAACTCCAGTCTCTGGTTGTTGCTCTCCGCGGATTCCCAATCGTACGGAGGATTCAGGTAGAGCAGGGGCACTGCTTCCGGCGGGCACCGGAAATCCATGGCGTTAGCCTGCAAAGTCTCGATTCCCATGGCTGTTGGTTGTTCGACGCGATTGGCGTCGATTTCAACCATAGAGCGATGAGCGGTTACGCCATGCAGCAAGTGAGTGAACGCCACGCCGTCTCCCACGCACGGGTCAAGTGCGGAGAACTCCGTTGGAAAGGCAAGACAATTCTTCAGCCGCGCGGCTTCCGGCTCGGGTAAGGGGAAGAAACCCAGCTTGGTTTTGCCATGTGGCCTCATCGTGCGACCTCCGAGTATCGTCCGCTTCGCCGCTACTGCGGTCCTAGTCTGCTCGTGTTGCTAGCGTCTAGTGGTATTGAAAGGCGAAACGTCCAAGAAGCTCTGAGTGCTCAACGCGGTACGCCGGATACTTGCCGACGGAGAGGACATCCGTCCTGCGAGGGAGTAATATTGACCCAATCGGGAGATCGTGAATTTCCACTGTTCGAACTGAAAGGACTCAACAGACGACAACCAAACCAACTGTGGCGCCATGCCCAGAACTCTATCGAAGAAGGAGAACCTCAATGCCATACCTTAACGTCGGGAAAGAGAACTCCACAGAGATTGATCTCTACTATGAAGACCATGGTTCGGGTGACCCCGTAGTCCTCATCCACGGATATCCGCTGAGCGGCGCCTCCTGGGAGAAGCAGATTCCGGGGCTTTTAGCTGCGGGCCACCGTGTCATTACCTACGACCGCAGAGGATTCGGCAAGTCGAGCCAACCAACCGTGGGCTACAACTACGACACCTTCGCCGAAGATCTGCACAAGCTCGTGACTAAGCTCAAATTACGCAACTTTGCCCTGGTTGGGTTTTCGATGGGCGGCGGCGAAGTGGCACGTTACATCGGCAAGCACGGATCGAAGGACGTGAGCCATGCCGTCTTTATCTCCTCGGTCCCGCCCTTTCTCCTCAAAACGCCAGACAACCAGGAAGGTGTAGACGGTAGTGTGTTCGAAGGAATCCAGAAAGCTATCGCGGCGGACCGTTACGCCTTCTTCACCGAGTTTTTCAAGAACTTTTACAACACAGACGCGCTGTTGGGTAAGCGTGTCAGCGAACAAGCCGTTCAGGCCAGCTGGAACGTGGCCGCCGGCGCTTCCGCCACAGCCAGTCTTGCTTGCGTACCGACCTGGCATGAAGACTTCCGCAAGGACGTGTCGCGGATCGACGTCCCGACGCTGGTGATTCATGGCGACGCGGACCGGATTGTGCCGATGGCAGCAGCGGGAGAGCGAACGGCCAAGCTGATCAAGGGAGCGCGCCTGTCAGTGGTGAAGGATGGGCCGCACTGCATCACCTGGACTCACGCGGAGGAAGTGAATCACGAGTTGGTGAACTTCCTGGGGAAAGGAGCTGCGAAACACGCAACCGCAGAAGCCCCGAGACAAGCGGTTGCGTAACCAGCCAAGTTTGTATTCACCGAGGGTGCCGTCTTGAACCGGCGCCCTCGAGTTTCCTGTGACACCCCTCTCCCTGGCGCGCCATCATCTTTCCTCAATAATCGCGGTACGAACCGTTGTGTCCATTGAGCGCTTGTGCCACCAGTTCGCCGACTGGGTCTGAATCGCGTATCTCGCTCACGGCGACAAACGAGCAGAGGCCATTCACCGGGATCGGGCGTTCCTCTTCAATTTGGTAGCCGCGCTCAATGTGCTTCTGTTTTCGTTTCTCAAACAAGTCGGCCCTGGTGGTCACACGAATTCTCATTGCCATCCTCATTTCTCGGGTCTATGAAGGGCGCCGACACCCAACGCTGGTACTGCTTTCAAACAGGCCTGAGCAGGTCAGCGTGTCACGGGTCAGGGCTGGTCTGACAAGGGCGGGGAGGAGCAAAATATTTGCGAGGCAGAGTCGCCCAGTTGTCGCTTTTCGCCACTGCCGGTTCGACGCGCAACTAGGAGGAACCCTGATCCTGAGGCGCAGGAATCGTCTTCCTGCAGCCGGCTGTGTTCTGACATCCCTAGGGCGGATTGGCCCACCCTCTTCACCAAGTTGGGGGAGCCCTCGGGGAAGAACTACGACTGGTCGAGCGGCGTGATGGTAATCAAATCCCCGGTGCTGGCTGTATGCGGCCACGCCGATGCCGTCCGCAGGGCGCGTGCTGTAGAGTTCATTCGGTTGCTGGACGGCGGCAAAGAAAGACGCCGGCTGAGATGGACCTGGAATCTCCATTGCCCGGCTGGTGATTTCTGGCGACCGCTGTCGATTTCGGCGTTTCTAGATCGACGTATCAATAGAGTCGGGATTCTGATGGCAGTGGAACCCGCTCAAACTTTAAATACGAGGAGAGGACAATGAGAGTGATGGTCATCGTAAAAGCCAGTAAGGAATCGGAGGCTGGTGCGCTTCCTGACACGGAAATCCTTACCAAGATGGGGAAATACAACGAGCAACTGGTAAAGGCGGGAGTGATGCTCGCTGGCGACGGACTGCAACCGACCTCGAAGGGCAAGCGGGTGAGATTCTCGGGCGAAAAACGCACGGTTATTGACGGGCCATTCACTGAAACTAAGGAACTCATCGCCGGCTATTGGATGTGGCAGGTGCGGTCGATGGACGAGGCGGTGGAATGGCTTAAGCGGGCTCCCTTCGAAGGAGGAGCCGAGATCGAGATTCGGCCGGTGTTTGAGGCAGCTGATTTCGGCGAGAGTCTTACTCCTGAGTTGAAAGAGCGGGAGCAACGTTTACGCGAGGAACTGGCAGGAAAAAAGTAGACGAAATTTTCAGATCTCGTGTCGAGTTAACCTTTCCTGATTCGACGTATGAATAGAGCGCGGATATTACAGGCGAAGCCGTTGAGGCTCCGGCTCCCAAACTAAATTAATTTAAGGAGATAGCAATGCGATTCCTAAGCATCTACAAGACAGCGGAACGGACCACTCCTCCGACCCCAGAGGAAATGGCTACGATGGGCAAGTTGATCGAAGAGGGAATGAAGGCGGGCTGGCTGCTTGCGACGGAAGGCTGCCTGCGCACGGCACTCGGTGCGCGGGTTCGGCGATCCAATGGCAAGCTGACTGTAACCGACGGGCCCTTTACCGAGTCGAAAGAGCTAGTCGGCGGGTTCGCGATATTGAAGGCGAACTCCAAGGAAGAGGCTATCGAGTTGGCCAGGCAGTTCCTCCAGCTTGCCGGGGAAGGCGAGTGCGAGTTGCGCCAGCTCTGCGAACCCAATTCGATAGGTCCGGGCCAGCCCAGTTGTCACGAGTCGGCCGCTGTTGCAGCCACGGGCTAAACATGGTGTGATCGGTAGTTGTGGGGACTACCGAGACACATCGCGCCATTGAGGCGGTCTGGCGAATCGAGTCAGCGCGCCTCGTTGCAGGCCTTGCGCGGATCGTGCGAGACGTGGGCAGGGCGGAGGAACTCGCCCAGGATGCCCTCGTCGCCGCTCTAGAGCAGTGGCCGGAGTCAGGCATTCCGGAAAATCCAGGCGCCTGGCTCATGGCCACTGCGAAGCATCGGGCCATCGATCACTTTCGCCGTGCCGCGCTTATCGACCGCAAGCACGAAGAACTCACCCGCGATCTTGCCGAGCGGGAAAATGCAGTACCGGACCTAGCGGCCGCCATGGATGACAGCATCGGCGACGACCTATTGCGATTGGTTTTTATTGCCTGCCATCCGGTGCTTTCGCCCGAAGCGCGGGTTGCACTCACCCTCCGGCTATTAGGCGGCCTGACCACCGACGAGATTGCGCGTGCATTCCTGGTCGCGGAGCCGACAATCGCCCAGCGAATCGTTCGCGCGAAGCGAGCTCTAGCCGACGCGCGCGTCCCCTTCGAGGTTCCTCGCGGAGCTGAGTTCAGATCACGACTGTCCTCGGTGCTACAGGTGATTTACCTTGTTTTTAATGAGGGCTACTCGGCAACTGCCGGCGACGACTGGATGAGACCCTCTCTGTGCGAGGAGGCTCTGCGGATTGGCCGCATTCTAGCCGGATTGGCGCCGACCGAACCGGAAGTGCATGGAGTGGTCGCGCTCATGGAGATCCAGGCCTCCCGGTCGAGGGCGCGTGTGGACGCGTCGGGGGAACCCGTGCTTCTGTTCGATCAGGACCGCGGGCAGTGGGATCAACTGCTGATCCACCGAGGTCTTGCCGCACTCGATCGTGTGGAGCAGCTAGGCGGGACGCGAGGTCCGTATGCGATCCAGGCGGCGATCGCGGCCTGTCATGCGCGAGCCCGCACTCCGGACGAGACAGACTGGGCCCGCATCGTCGCGCTTTACGGTGACCTCGCGGAGGTCGGGCCATCGCCCGTCGTCGAACTGAACCGCGCAGTGGCGGTAGGCATGGCGTTTGGCCCCGCGGCTGGCCTGGAGCTAGTGGATCGATTGCACGATGAACCGACGCTCCGCGCGTACCACCTGCTGCCCAGCATTCGAGGCGATTTGCTCAAGAAACTCGGCCGTACCGAAGAAGCTCGCGGGGAGTTCGAGAGAGCAGCATCCATGACCCACAACGCGCGCGAACGCAGCTTGCTCGTCGAGCGCGCCCGGGCTTGCCGCGATGGAGCGGGGTGAGGGAATCTCCGGTCATTCGGACGATTTATTCACGGTTTCCGCGCCATAGTTCTGGTGTTCGACCGTGCCTTCCTTCGAACAAATCTGCCTCCGTGGCCACACGAATTCTCGCTTCCATTCTCGTTTCTCGTTAATTCCTCCCGAGGCTAACCGGAAGCAATCGGGGATGAAATCTGGTTTTGACTATTCGGCAATCCGGTTTTGGGCACATTCGGATGACAACTTGCGGCAGCTGAAAAGAAATGTATCGGTGGTGGAGTTTTGTGGCATCCTTCGCAAGACGTTGACCATACATCCAGCGCTCAGGCTTGATTTGTGAAAGACAGTCCTGTGCCGTGGGAATACGTCCAAGGTCTTCCTTTACATGTTGTTCCCCGATGCAACGCACTGGAACTTGCTTGCCTTCGCTGTTCACGATTGCGACGCCGAAGATACGTTCAGCTAAGAAAATGCCTTCAGCGTGATGTAGTTACGAAGCTTGGGGCACGGGAAAAATACGGTTGTTCATCAAATTCACGCGTGCGCGCAAAGGATTCCAGCGACACGAAATCCGTGAAATTTCCCCGCATAAATCAGGCAAGGAGAGCCACAATCTATTGATGTCGGTGCTAAATCGAGTATAAAAACCTTCCTCATCGATTTGTTCAGTGGGGCGCAGTGGCGAGTTCCCGAGCACATGAAACGGCAAACGGTGATCACCCCGCAAGTCGTTATTTCGATTGTTACTGGAGTTATAGATATTGGTCAACATGATGGCAAAAAGGTCCTCGATGTTGTCCCAGTCGCGGATTGGAACGAGATCCATTAACCCACGCAGCATACGCAAAGCGTGCACCAACTCGTGAAATAGAACGTCGTCCGCATGAAAATGATTTGCTGGATCGATGCTAGCTTTTACGGAAGGATGACTCCATGCCTTTGGCTCGTACCGAATCGTTACGTCCGTGCCCCTCCTCCCCGATTTGCCGCACGCTCACCTGTTTGGCGTTCGTCGGCCCAGATCGTCTTGGTTTTGTCCAGAGACGCTCTCTCATTGAGCGCTCGAATGGTAAGCGTGTGAGGGGAAGTGTTGATTTGCCGAATTAAAATCCCACCGACCGCAGTCCTGTCAATCTGGCGGAACACATCTTGGGTGTCAGACTCGTATGCCGGGGCTTTAGGGTTAGTCGTATCATTTGTGACCATCGGCGGAGGACCCATCGTCGGTGATGGGTCTTCGAACTCTTCTCGAATAATCGAGCCATCGATGATGATGTTTTTTCCCCAGTAGCGACTCATACTGCCTCCAAGGTGCTGAGTAACCGGCGTGACGCCTATCGAATACAAGCATAATTAAGGGCGCGCCGGACGAACTCCTTTTCAAATAGTGAACCAGAACGACGACCCGTTTCAAACCACGAATCTTCTTTTTCATGACTGGAGAAACGGTCACGAAGCTACTCCTGTTTTCGCCTACGAGCAATGCGTAACTCGGCTGACGGACTCGTGCCGAGGCCCCCTTGGAGCCACTCCATAAGACGAGCAGCGGCTCCTTCGCTATGATCCTACTAGAGTTCCACTGGCCCTCTTTCAATGCCGGGACCATTGCTTCCTAAATATTTTTGGGTAGCAAAAGTGCAATCAAATAGAATGCAGCCAGAGTTTCATCTTCGGTTCGTAACCGCCAGATTGAAGCCTGCTACCCACTTTTGCGGAATCGAATTAGTAGGATGGGGCCCGCTGAGGATTCGAGCGGCACGCCAATCGCATTCAACCATGCTGAGAATAGCGTTTCATTTCAGCAAGACTTTCGGCACGTTTACCGATCTTCCTAAGTATCAGTTCAAGGTGTTGCAGCTCTTCTGAAGAGGCCTCCTGGAAGGCCGTTTGATGAGTGCGGGTGACCGTGATCGGAGACGAGAGAAATGCTTAGAGGAGGTGACGAGTTGCTTCGTGTTCAGCCTTGGCCCGTGAATCCCATGCCTGCCAGGACGCCTCGCATATAGGCGAAGCTGGCGATCACGCCCGGCATCGGGTCGTCGGGATGAATCTCATACTCCAGATCGACGGAGCCTTGGTATTTCGCTGCGATGAGCGCTTCAAACATCTTCCGCACTGGCATGATGCCGTCTCCCACCGCGACCTGGCTCTCCTTACTTTGGAAGTTCGTGAGGTCCTTCATGTGCATGTTAAACAGCCGCGGGCCAACCTCGTGGATTGCCTGAACCACATCGGTGCCGGCACGAACCGTGTGCCCGACATCGATGCAGCACCCGATGCGCGGATCCATGCCCTTCACCGCCTTCAACACATCCAGCGGCGAAGGCCACAATTTGTCTTCCGGCCCGTGGTTGTGGACGGCGATACGGATGTCGTACTCCTTTACGAACTTCTCCATTCGCGGCAGAGTTTCCGGTGTGGGGTCGCCGGCAACAATAACGGCGATACCTGCCCGCTGGCAGTATTCGAACTTACTGCGGATGTCGGCGTCTTCATCTTTCGAGAAATAGACGGCTCCGGCAGCGTGAAGCTTGATGCCCGCCGCGGCATAGTCCGCCAGCGCGGCTGCCTCCTGCTTTGCGTCCATCGGGAGATGATCTTTGACGTCCTTCGCATTCAATGCGAATACGTTGAGCTGCTTCATGAAGCCGATCATCGGAACGCGACTGAAGTTACGAAATGTGTAGCTGGCCAGACCCAAACGGATCGGCAACGCTTCGTCGGGAGATGAATTTTCGTGAGCCAGCGCCGAGACGGCGGCGGGAGCGGAAAATGCCGCCGCAACGCCGGCACCGGAGCGAACGAAATCGCGACGGGAGAAGGTGGTTTTGTTAGACATGTGGCGCCCACCCCGGCTCGTACTCGCGGCCCCACATCTTCATTGCTTCGGGATCGCCTTGAATCCGTCCGTCTTTCGTGTCGAGACGCAGTTCCCGGTTGACTTCCCAAGCGATGTTGGAAAGCTGCAACATCGTAACGGCGACGTTGCCAACAGCGATAGGAGTGTTGAGCTTCTCGCCCTTCTGAATTGCAGCGATGAAGTTCGCGAAGTGAGCATCGGTCATGGAATCACGGCCGATCACGTCAGAGGACGAAGTCCTATTGCCCACCTTAAATTCGCTTGTCTTGTCGCCTTTGAGGTCGTAGATCTCGTAGCCATCGCGATCAATCAGCACTGTGCCCGTCGTTCCCATAATTATCGAACCACGATCACGGCCGTAATACTTCATACCCTGGCAGCTCTTCCCCTCCCACGAGATCATCTTGTCTTCGTACTCGAAGCTTGTCACCAGCGTGTCATAAAACTCCCAATCGTCTTTGAAATGGTATCGGCCGCCCGACGATGCAACTCGCTCGGGATAGTCGACGCCGAGCGCCCAGCGGCAGACGTCGACTTCGTGCGTACCATTATTGAGCGTTTCGCCAGTGCCATAGATTCTGAACCAGTGCCAGTTATAGGGGTGCACATTGTCCGTATACGGACGACGCGGAGCAGGGCCCTGCCACAAGTCCCAATCAAACTGAGGCGGCACCGGCGCTCCTTTGCCTGTGCCAATCGACTTTCTCAAATTGACGTACCAGGCCTTCGCGAAGTAGGGCCTGCCGATTATGCCTGCATGGATCTTTTTAACGACCTCGATAGTGTGGGCTGAAGAGCGCTGCTGTGTCCCCATCTGCACGAGCTTCTGATACTTCCGCTGTGCTTGCACCAGCATCTCTCCCTCGGCGGGATTGTGGCTGCATGGCTTTTCTACATAGACATGCTTACCCGCCTGCAAGGCGGCGATTGCCATGGGTGTATGCCAATGATCGGGAGTGGCAATGGTGATGGCGTCCACATCTTTCAGTTCAAGAATCCTGCGAAAATCTTTGTCAGTTGCCGGAGCCTCGCCCGTCTCCTGTCGCGCTCTGTCGGCGAACTTCCTTAGAATATTGCTGTCCACATCGCAGACATGCGAGATTCGCGCGGCACTTTGGTTTGCCTTGAGCGACGAGAGGTGAGCGTAGGCGCGGCCGTTAAGACCGATGATGGCAAAGTTGAGTCGATCATTCGATCCAAGAATCTGGCCATAGCTCTTTGCCGTGGTTCCCACGGCCAGTCCCGCCGCGCCCACGGCAAGTGCATCGAGAAACTCGCGTCGCGTAACCATCATTTTCTCCTTGAAGCTGGCTTTTATTCGGGGGCAGCCATTCTGGATTTGTCCAGATCACAAGTAGTTTCTGATCCAGCAGGAAATTCCAGCTTCTGTGAACGCTTTCTTAAGTCCGTCCATGTTAATACAAGTGGACCCATGGGGCGTGCCTTCGCCGCGCCATCGCTTATCAAGACCACGATCATGCGTCGCGCCCCAACAATTTACCGCGGTGCGCCCACAGTCCTAAGCCGGGATCTGAAATAAAGAAAACCTCTTCGCCGTCGACACGGTTGTTGCCATAGCGAAGGGTCTGTGGCTTGTAGCGCGTGAGCATAGTTTTCAAATCGCCATATTCAAAGCCCACTCCCTCGACCTCCTCTTTGCTTAGATGACCGGGGCACAAGCGGATTGTGAAGCGACCTTCCGAGGAGCCGTGTATGAGGTGCGCAGCCGCGCAAAGGTCGTTGGCGAGATCCGCATTGGCACTCACGGCTTCGAGAGTGGCAGGCGTTCCGCGATACCCGTATTTGCGGATTAACGCGTCGATGGCTCGGTCTTCGCCAAATTCCCTTATGCCCGGCGCCAGGATGATCAACTCTGCACCGTCGGCCAGTGCCATGCGCGTGCGGTAGATCGCCTTGTTGCCCAACCATGTACTGTGGAACTCGTGTGGATCGAGATAAACGACAACCTTCTGCATTGCCGCGTCCATCGTCTCGAAGTTCACTTTCAAGCTGAGTGCGGCGGCGCGGTGAAAGCACTCAATATCGTCGCCGATGAAGAGGCCGCGCACCGCCAATCGTTCGTCCATCGTACGTCCGACAACGGTGAGTACGTGGACGATGGGCAGATGTCGCAGGAAACAATCGGATGCGTAATTGAGAACGTTGCGCACAGGGTTCTCTGCGCGGCCCATGATGCGCTCCATCCCGTAAACCGCACCCAGGTAATGGCTCCGGTTTATGCTTTCGCGGCCTCCCGTGCCCACGAGAATATTCTTTGTGTAGTTGGCCATGCCTATAACTTCATGGGGCACGACTTGGCCGATGGAGAGAATGAGATCGAAGTCGCCATGCACAATGAGCCGGTTCACCTGTGCCGGCCACGCATAGTTCAGCTTGCCTTCCGATTGCTCGCGGATGAACTCGGCCGGGACCTCGCCGAGGGTCTCTACATCCGTACGCCAGTTATGCACGCGGAAAAGCTCTGTCGGCATGGCGCCAAACATTCGCGCGAGCTGCTCCGGATCCATCGCAGCATGCGTGCCGAGGGCAGGCAAGACCGCCTGGAGCTGGTCGCCGAAATACTCCCAGGTGTAGCGCGTCAGCTCGCCGGCGCGCGAATGCACCCGGCTCTGATCAGGTGGCACGACGAGAACCCGGTTGCGTTTTCCAAGCTTCGCAAGACTTTCCACGAGCAGATCGTGCAACTGCTGCGAAGATAGATCGCTTTCAGCACTGCCCGTGGCGCAATAGAGACTCATGCGATGATTTCTACCTTCGCTATTCCTGGGTAAGACGGGAGCTGAGAGGAATTGGCGTCCCTTCGGCGCGCAACTGCCCCCCGCCGACAATAATTAATCGTCAATGACTTTGGCTTATTTGACGCAGCCGCTTCTGGAAGCCTCGCAGCCGAACCGCGGCGATTCCAGTTTCGTCGAGAAACCTCCATCCGCTCCTCGTAGAAGTTCTGATTGTCACTGCGCATAGTCGTCGCCACGAGTGGCAAACAAGAAGTAATTCCGTTCTTTCCGGCGGCGTAGGCCTTCACGGCTCGTACAGCCTCAGAAAATGTGTTACGCTCCATCGCTTGCTTCCAACAATGCGCAGACCGCATGCTCATTGACTCCAGCGAGGTATAGCAGCATGTCACTGCTCTCTGCAAAGCACCCACACACTACCCATGTTTTGAGCACCGCCGCGATCCACTATCCTCACCATCCGCATTACCGTCTTACGGTGTTTTCAGTTGGCAAATTGCTTGGTAGGAACTGCGTGCTTAGCAGGCAGCCGGCAGACCGAACCTTTCTCCGATCGAGGAGAGCCGCCCAGGGATCGAATTTCCGGCGTTTGCGAAGAATCTGTGCTTGCTCTCCCCTCGCGAATGCCCGCGCCCCTACATGTTGTTGTAGCTATCTAATCCATCTCCCCTTGGGTGTCGTCTGATTCCTGCATCGCAGTACCGCCGGCAGCGTCGCCCGACGCGGTCTTCTTCTGCCAGTCCGTTTCAGATAACGCCACGATCGTCTCCATCTTCTTTTTCTTCAGGCTGCTGTTGATGCCCGGCAGGTCCTTCTGCGTGAGTTTCTGGAAGTCGTCAATAACGTCTTGCAGTTCGCGGCCGAGAGAGTCGGTGCGCGCTACCTGATAGTCGGTTGGCCGGCCGTCGTATCCGGTGACGTTTCCGTAGAGTTCGCCGATCAGTTCGCGGATGCGTTCTTCGCCGGTGATCATTCCGCCTTCCTTGGTGGCGACAATCTTCGAGCGCAGCGCGTCACAGTCGCCGGCAAGCTGCTGCAGCTGTTTGCGCAACGGATCTTTCTCGGACAGTCTGGCTGCACGAGCGTTGGCGGCGTTGCGCACGCCTTCGATGGCCTCGACTCCCCACGTCATGTGCTCGAGCAGGTTGTAGATTTTCATGGAGAAATCGAATTCGGCTTTGCGGTCAGCGAGTGTGTAGGTGGCGCGTGGGTCCATCACGACATTGAGTTGCTCGGTGTAGGTTTGATCTCCTTTGGTGAGCTTGACCGTGTATATGCCGGGCAGCACGCGAGGGCCACGCTGCGCCCCATTCAGCGCCGTCGCGGCGGGGGCAACCTCCGGCGCTTTTATGCGCATGACCCAACTGGTGCGGTTCAGGCCGCGGTGGGTGCTGCCGGCAACCGTGTCAATGAGTTTTCCATCCTGATCGAAGATTTCGATTTTCAAATCGCCGAAGATGTGGCGGCTCTTCTGGTAATAGGTAATCTGGGCGCCGGCCGGGCGTGGACGGCCGGAGAAAGTCTCATTGCCTTCGGACCAGCCTCCGCGCGCGATGAAATATTGAACCACCGGCCGGCCGGGAATCAGCGCCGCTTCTTTCGCCATCAAGTCAGGAGTGAGGGATCGCAAAGGGGAAATGTCGTCGATGATCCAGATGCCACGGCCGTGAGTGGCCAGCACCAGATCGGATTCGCGCGCGTGCACTGCGATGTCATCGACGGCCACGGCCGGAAAATCGGAGCCCTTGTATTGCGCCCAGCGCTGACCGCCGTCAACGGAAATCCATAACCCAAATTCAGTCCCGAGGAAAAGAACGTTGCGATTGACCGTGTCTTCCTTAATCACGTGGGCGTAGCCGCGCACACCGTTTTCCTGAGCGGGCAGAGCGGTCCAAGTCTGGCCGTAGTCGCTTGTTTTATAGACGCACGGCTTCAGGTCGCCGTACGAGTGGCGGTCGAACGTGGCGTACGCGGTCGCTTCGTCGAAGCGGCTGGCTTCGATGGTCGAGACCCAGGAATTCTTCCCTAGCCCACTGATGTTGCTGACGACGTTCGTCCACGTCTTGGCGCCATCGCGAGTGATCTGCACATTGCCGTCATCCGTGCCGACCCAGATGATCTGGCCGTTCTTGGGAGATTCTGAAATCGAATAGATCGTGGTGTGCATCTCGGCGGACGAATTGTCGACGGTGACGCCGCCGGATTCTTCCTGTTTCTGCTTTTCTGGATCGTTGGTGGTGAGGTCGGGAGAGATGCGGTCCCAGGATTGGCCATGATCGCGCGAGCGGAACAGGAACTGTGCCCCAATGTAGATTGTGCCTTTCTCGTTCGGGCTCATGTGAATAGGGGTGTTCCAGTTGAACCGAAGTTTTTTCTCGCCATAATTGGGCAACGGCTTGATTCCCCGCCCTTCGTGCGTGTAGCGATTCACGCGGCCGATTTCTCCGCCCTGCGCTTCGGCGTAGATGTAGTCGGCATCGGACGCGTCTTCGAACATCCAGAAGCCGTCGCCGCCATACATGTTTTCCCAGCGGGAGTTGGTGATGCCGCCGGGATAGGACGAATCTCCCACCCAGGAGCTGTTGTCCTGCAGGCCGCCATAGACGTGATAGGGGTCGGAATTGTCAAGGCTCACGTGATAGAACTGCGACACCGGCAGGTTCATGAAGTGCTTCCAGCGGTTGCCGCCGTCTTCGCTGCGCCACAAGCCGCCGTCGTCGCCGGTAATCACGATATTTGGATCCTTGGGATCGATCCAAATGTCATGAAAGTCGCCGTGCACCGCGGCGGAAACATCGTTGAAGGTTTTTCCGCCATCGTTGCTTAGCAGAAGCATTAGATCGGGTTTGAAAATCTTGTTTTCATTTCTGGGATCGACTGTCAGGTTGGCGAAATAAAACGGGCGCCAGACCATGTATGCGCTCGCGTCAAGTTTGGTCCAGGTCGCGCCGGCGTCGTTCGAGCGATAGAGGCCGCGGCCTTTTTCGGCTTCGATGTTGCAATACACCACTTTCGGTTTGGAGTCGGCCACAGCCAAAGCGAGCCGCCCGTATGGTTTCGGAGGCAGGCCCTTGGCGTTGGCGTCGGTGATCTCTGTCCAGTGAGCGCCGCCGTCGGTGGATTTGAACAGACCGCTGCCCGGGCCGCCCGAGCGGAACGTCCAGCCTTGGCGCCGGAAGTCCCACATGGCGGCATAGACAGTTTTCGGTTCCTGCGTGCTGCGGGCGAGCATGGCGCAACCGCTCGAACCGTTAGACCCGGCGAGAACTTTGTTCCAGGTCTTACCGCCGTCGGTGGTTTGGTAAACGCCGCGCTCGTCGTTGTCGTCCCAGAGATGCCCGGTGGCGCAGGCCAACACGTCGTTGCTGTCGCCTGGATTTATCAGAATCTTGGCGATGTGTTCGCTGTCTTTGAGGCCGACGTCGGTCCAGTTCTCGCCGCCGTCAGTGGATTTGTAAACTCCAGCGCCGACGGAAACGCTGTTGCGCACCCACGACTCGCCGGTTCCCACCCAGACGTTTTTCGGGTTCGAGGGATCAATCGCCACCGCACCGATGGATTGCACGTTTTCGCGGTCGAAAACCGGTTTGAAAGTCGTGCCACCGTTCACGGACTTCCAAACGCCGCCGCTGGCCGCGCCCACGAAGACGGTGATGCGGCCTTTCTCGTCGACGGCATCGAGCGCGGCTATGCGGCCGCTCATCGTGGCCGAACCGATATTGCGGGCCGGCAGGCCGGAAACGGTAGCAGCATCGAAGCGGTACGGCGCTTGTGCCGAAGCCAAAGCAGCACACAGCGTCATTCCTGCCAAGACCACCATCATTGGCCAGAAATTGCGAGCGGATAGGTTCATCGTTATCAGTCCTTTTCCAGAAAAATCCATGAGAGGACGGGAAAAATCGCGATCCGAATTCATTGGATGAACCGGTCACTCAATGACCCGATTCATGACCTCTGCTCAGTGAATGCCGACCAGTCCTGATTTCTTTTCTTCTGTCCTCAACGACTCGGGCAGCGCGAAATCAGCGGGATCGATGTTCACGTTTACTTCGATTTTCTGTACCGCGGTAGTTTGCGCGTCGGGGACGTTCCGTGATCCGGTAGCAATCGCAAACGGAAACATGACTCCAGCGACCGGCTTGTACGAACCGAAGCTTTCCTCCCGCTCGCGTACTGAGCCCCGAATAAACTGCTGGATTTCGCGGCGAATCTCGATGAAAGTATCGGGATCGAGATAGTCATAGATGATGTCGCCATTCTTGAGCATCACTTTCAGGCGCAGAGCGTCGTCGCCATCGACGAGGTCATGTCCCAGATATTCGACCGTGCTGCCTTTTTCTTTGTAGTCGACCAACGGGCCGTCGAAGTCAGCGTCCAGCAATAGATCGCGCAGGGAATCTTCACCCATCAGTTCCGGATCTTTCTTGCCGCCAAAGGGCTCGACTTGCCAGCCGGTTGTGCCGTCATAGGCTTGAATGGCGGTCATGCCCTGCACGGTGGTGGTGACGCGGACGAGATCAGGACTCGCGTTTTCTTCGCCCATCGCCATGACACGTCCTCCGAAGCCTTTGATTTTGCCGATGACGCGCATGGTTTTGATGGCCTTGATTCTCTCGAGGCCGCCCCGCGCCTCGATGTTTTTGGCGATCAACTCATCCGCGGTTTGGGCATGAGAAAGGGCACCCATACAACCGAAGGAAATCAAGAGAAAGAGACAGCGCATAGGAGCAGGCTCCTGTCGATTACGGACTGAACATAGTTAGGGCTGCGGGAAGAAATGTACTCGCGCCGGGGCCCAAATTCAAGTGTGGATGGCACCGCGGCAAACGACGCGTCTCCAACGTCCCTTTGGTGGTACAACGCCTCCCACAGTTCTTGCCAAGCGACTGCGGTGCAGGCGCTCCGCGCGTGAAGAAGTCAAGTCGGGTTCGTAGAGAGTTCGATTTTCAATCGCCAGGCCTTCGCCTGACGACTTCGTCGAAGTCGGACTGTCAATGCTCCTGGAGAGAAAAAAGGTGGATGGATGCCAGCAACTGCCAGCGTAGTCCCTTCTCTGCAGTCCGATTCGTCAGGCAACAATCGCGACAAATGGCCGTATTCCGCGAATTTCTAGGGAAATAAGCGACGAAATTCTCTACCGTGTAGACTGCGTGGCGGAGAGGGAGGTATTCTATTTAGCAATTCTTCGGATTCCCGCGTTATTCCTCAATAAGCCATACAATAGTCAGTGTTTATGCGGCTAATAGAGTGGGCTGTGCTTGGTTAGTTTTAGCGCCTTGTGCTTCTGCTTTAATTCTCGCATAAATGGTATCACTAAGTATCACCCTGGCAACTCTCGCGCCGGAGCGTCCCGGAGCCATGAGCCGTGGTCGTGGGGTCTTCCGCTGTCGGAGTTTCGGCGGACGCCCGTCGAAACTCAGAGATGCATGGCTCCGAACCGTGTTCGTGTTTTCTACCGACGCCCGTAGATATGTGACGGACGCCCGCCACATATTCTCGGCAGGCTTCCGGATGCTCGATCAGGACGCCCGAGGATAGTGGTTCCCGAAAGGCCGCCTCCTCCGCTGCACTACAGGGCTTACGCAGGTACCTGTGCCCGACCAAACGACGCCGGAATTTCTGCCGGGGTAAATTTGTCGGGCGCAAGCTCGAAATGCGTCATGATTATCCCCATCAGTTTACGGGCGAACTTTTCGCGCGTCCCGCGTATCGGAGGCAACCGATTCCCCATCTTTTCAATGAAGCGGTAACACTCCAACAACACTTCGTCCGGTTCCCGCCGTATCTGATTCGCTCTCTTTCCGGTAAACCGTTTCGGCTTTTTCGCGATCACTTCATCAACCCACTTAAGGTAGGTTGCGGCCGGACCGGTAGCCGGAGGCGGTACCGCAGCAATTGCTTCAGTCCACTCCCCTAAGGTACGCATGTTCCTGGACGCGTTGATGGTCAACCTCCGATCCATCATGGCCTGCACCGCGCCCGGTGGCAATTGGTCGATAGCGTTGCGATAGCCGTACATGTAACCGTAGGCGGTACGTTGGACCATGTCGAAGGTCCTGATCGCCTTTGTGAAGTAGCCATACGGTGCCAAAATAGCCTGGAGTTCACCGATTAGCACTCGCTAAGCACATGAAACCGCAGCGACAAAAAAAACCGTTGACACGTTTTTGGATTTTCTACTGCGAATTTGAATGCATTAAGCAGAGGCGCGAGCGTTTGCGAATGCGCTGCTAGTCGGCAATAAATCAATCCGCCCTGGACGGGAGCAAGCAAACACGGAAGGCAATGAACGCAGGGGAACGCGCGATCAGGAGTGGATTAGCAAGCGAGTGGCAGATGAATCGCAGCGCAGGAAAAGCAGACGGCGAGGGAGCACTACTTTAGGTTTCTGGAATGGCATGGGGGCGGGGGAGGCCCCCGAGGTACTTAGGCCGATACCGGAATCGCTAAGCAGTGAGTGTGACACCTTTCCCCCCCAGAGTACGCCGGAACTGTACGTACACTAAGCCGGTGGCTTCCCAGGGAACAAGCCAGGCATCCACCGAGAAGCGAGTGTGGCAGGAAATACGAGGCGCAGTGGCGCACGAGGATTGTCGGAGGCGAGCGCTCCACGCTCGATCAGCGCGGAGACGATGCGCCTGGCATGGCGAACGCCCGAGCCTACAACTTTGGCTGCATCGGCACGGGGCAAGGCTCCTCGATAGAGAACCGCTTCGAGGATACTGTCGGACTTCGGCGGCAGGGCGTCGGCTCGGATTTCCTCTTCGGCCCAGAGCAGAATGCGCGCCCGCAGTTGATCCGGCTGCATCAAGTCCTCCATGAAGTTCACCTGGTCGATGCAGGTGCTAATAAAGAAGTCCGTGAATCCGGCCATGGCCTCTTCACTTAGGTTCCCGCGCCCATCAAAATCGTTGCGTCGTGGACGGTCGCAAGCGGCCAGGCGCATCTTGTAGTTCTCCACGTTGCGCGCCAGGCCGCGAGCCACCGACCAGACTCCTCCGGTATCGAGCGTCTCCCGCAGCATGGCGTGAGACATCAGGCGGGAGACACGGCCATTGCCGTCAACGAAGGGATGAATCCAAACGAGGCGATGATGAGCGCCCGCCGCGCCGAGGATCGACTCCATCTTCCCCAGGCGGCTGTAAACCTCCTCGAAACGTTTCACGAAGCGCGGAACCGCGCCGGGACTAACTGCAATGTGAGCACCTACTTTTGCGTCTCTCCGGCGCAGTTCACCGGGCACAACGCGCTCGCGTTCTTTTGTGTCTGGGTCTTCAACCCATAGCAGATCGTTGGGCAGCGACTCGCAGAACCGACGATGGATCTCGCGGATGCCATCACTCGTTAAGGCGCGACCGTTGAGGCCGCCATCGTCGATCCACTTCTGGACGGCGATGTGCGCCTTCGCCTCCAGTTGCAGATCGCGCTTGGAGGCGTCGTTGCTGTAGTCGTTCTTGAGGGCGCGCTCGATGTCGATGGGATGCGTGTCGTGTCCTTCGATGAGGTTGCTGTAGTAGCAGTTCATGGCACGCACAAGATCAGCAAGGGACGTTACCAGGGACTCCGGTAGGCTGCGCCTAAACCCGGCAGACTTCTGTGCCAGCTCTACTCCAAGATCGGTCAGCCTGCCGCGCACCCGAGAGCCTGCATCGATCAGCAAAGGCTCCATCAGCGACACAGGTTCGCCGCGATCTTTTATGTCCGCTTCTATGTCCGCTTTAATGTCCCCCTCGTGTTTCATGTTAAGTACATTTATATCATCTCGTTAACGATATTTAAATCGACTTCATGTCCGCTCGCATGTCCTCTTCTTGGTCCCGAGCTTCAATGGCGAACATAAGACGAATATGGTAATCTATCCGCATGGACGAAGGGCGCAAGCGCGTGCTCCTAATCGCTGCCAGCATCCCTGCAGCGAGGAAGCTACAGCAAGTTGATGGCGTGCGGAAGGTTCCATCGGTTCCATCGACCGTGAGTGCGGGCTCGGACGCTGTGCCGTGGGCAGAAGAAATCATGAAGGCGATAGATGAACAATGGCCCTCAGGTAAATGAGGAGGCGACCCAAACGTGCAGTGGGCGCAGGAGACAGTGTGTGCGGAAGCTAAGAGGGCCGACTACTTCTTGCGTTGCATTATCTTCTTGATCTCATCGTCCCCGCC
>Ga0182018_10001312_pt1 | contig 28713 bp, 24 predicted proteins | sample 812P2MmetaG_FD_120490 | JGI IMG/M metagenome (GOLD analysis project Ga0182018, IMG submission 120490) | Permafrost microbial communities from Stordalen Mire, Sweden - 812P2M metaG | ecosystem: Environmental > Terrestrial > Soil > Wetlands > Permafrost | place: Sweden: Stordalen | collected...
GGTCCCTGACCGTGCGCCGGACGTGCCCGGCGTGGATATCGCCTTTGCAACTCGTCCGCAGAATACGGTTGCGGGCGACTATTACGACGCGTTTCTGCGTCCGGTCGTGCCGCAGAACTCGGTAACGCCTCCTCTACTCGTGACCGTCGCTGACGTCGCAGGAAAAAGCGTTCCCGCAGCCCTGCTCATGGCTACTTTCCAGGCCAGCCTGCGCGCGCTCGCGGCTACGCCGGTCACACTCGACGATATTGTGGAGGGCCTCGATCGTTATTGCCGCGCCCACAGCCTCGACGGGCGGCGCTTCACCACCGCCTTCCTCGCGCAAATCGATCCGAAAACGCGCGAGATGGTTTACGTAAACGCAGGGCACAACGATCCCATTTTGCGGCGCGCCTCGGGGCAGATCGAGCGTCTCCCCACCGGCGGCCCGCCGTTCGGACTTCCTCTGTTTACCGACGAGCCCGTACCCTACCCGTCGGGACGCGTCCAGCTACATCCGAGCGATCTGCTTTTTATCTTCACGGACGGCGTGGTCGAAGCTGTCAACGATGCGGGAGAAGAATACGGCGAAGCCCGGCTGCTTCCATGCGTCCAGAATGTGGCGCCGGAAACCTCGGACGAAACGCTGAAGCGCGTGATGGCGGATGTAAACGCTTTTGTCGGCTATGCGCGCCAGCATGACGACATCACTTGTCTCGTCCTTCGCGTCAGCGCGTAGCATCATCGGGAGTTTTCAATCATAATTGTGCCCATGAACGCTCGCGCATTTGCGGAACGCATCTGCCGCACCTTGCGCGCGGCGGGCCATCAGGCCTACCTCGTCGGCGGCTGCGTGCGCGATATTTTGCTCGAACGCGAACCCGCCGACTACGATGTCGCCACCGACGCCACGCCGGATCGTGTCCAGCAGCTTTTCCCGCGCAGCCTCGCGGTCGGCGCGAAGTTCGGAGTCATCGTTGTCGCCGAAGATGCCGAACCGGGCGAGTCTATTCAGCGAGAGGTCGCGCAGGTTGAGGTCGCCACGTTTCGTTCCGATGTCGGCTATTCCGACGGTCGCCACCCCGATCGGGTGGTGTACACCGACTCGCCTCAAGAGGACGCCAAGCGTCGCGATTTCACGATTAACGCGCTGTTCCTCAATCCTGAATCGCAAGAGATCCTCGATTTCGTTGGCGGCCGCGACGACCTCCGCGCTGGAATCATTCGCGCCATTGGACGTCCGGCAGACCGGTTTCGCGAGGACAAGCTCCGCACGGTCCGTGCTGTGCGTTTCGCCGCGCGGTTTCGTTATGCGATCGAAGCAGCCACTTTTACCGCCATTCTGAAATCGGCTCCTGATATCAACGAGGTTTCCGCCGAGCGTTTGCGCGATGAGCTCACCAAAATCCTCACCGAAGGCGCGGCCCGCCGCGGTTTTGAACTCCTCGACGAGACGCGTCTCCTTCCGGAGCTTCTTCCTGAAATCGCACGCATGAAGGGGGTCGAACAGCCGCCGCAATTCCATCCGGAGGGCGACGTCTGGACGCACACGCTTATCATGCTTGATGGTTTGCGCGCCGGCTGCTCGCCCACGCTGGCCTGGGGTGTCCTGCTCCACGACGTTGGCAAACCCCCGACTTTCACGCCGCCGCAAGGTCCCAACGGCCGAATTCGGTTTGACGAGCACGTGGAAGTCGGCACGCGCATGGCCGAAGAGATCTGCCGCCGCTTCCGATTCTCAAACGACGATACCGCGCAGATCGCAGCGCTGGTCGCCAACCATCTGCGTTTCAAGGATGTGCCCCAGATGAAGCCCTCAACGCTGAAGCGCTTTGTTCGCCTCGATCGCTTCGACGAGCATCTCGAACTGCATCGGCTCGACTGCAGTTCCAGCCATGGCCACCTCGACAACTACGACTTCGTCCGCCGCTTTCTGGCGGATACCCCTCCGGAACAGGTCCGCCCAGCCCGCCTCCTGACCGGCGACGATCTGATATCCCTCGGCTTTGCCCCTGGACCGCCCTTCCACGCGATTCTGGAGGCTGTCGAGGAGGCGCAGCTCAACGGCAAGGTCAACACGCACGAAGAGGCCCTGCGGCTGGTACGGGCATCTTTCAAGCCGGTCACGCGCAAAAGGTAAGTTTCGGTATATCATTGCCTTATGGGGATATCGGGGCGTATTTAGAATTGCGCTATAATGCTTAGCGTAGTAGACTAATATCTTCTTATGACCCTAGGCGAAGATCAGATAAATCTTTTTGCCTCGGTGCTGCATCTAACCCTTTCGACAGCCGATTAAGCTGCCAGATGGACTCATTGCATTTGATTCGAGTATCGTGCCCAAGGGGGTTCACGTGGCCAAACAAACTAGGGTCGTTCCAGAAGAACTCGCGGTTCTTCCCGTGCGAGACACCGTTCTTTTCCCTGGCGCCGTAATGCCGTTGCCGGTGGGCCGGGAAAGCTCTCTCGCGCTTCTTGATTCTCTCGAAGGTCCTGAAAAATTGCTCGGCGTCGTGGCTCAGCTCGACCCGCGCGTCGAAGTGCCGACTGGCACGGATCTTCACAGCGTTGGTACGCTCGCCAAGGTTCATAAAATGGTGCGCATGCCCAACGGAAATGTGGTGGCATTTCTCGAAGGCCTGGGCCGCCTTCGCGTCGTGGAAGTGATCGGGCTGACGCCGTATCTGCGCGCCCGCGTCGAAAGCCAGCCCGACCTCGAAGACCAGCCCGATGCCGAGTTGACGGCGCTCGAGCGCAACGTCCAGGAGCTGTTCCGCGAAGTGGTCGCGCGCTCTCCGCAACTTTCCGACGATCTACAGACTGAAGCGGCAAACATTGATTCTCCGGCGCGGCTGGCCGATTTCGTCGCCTCCACGCTGCCTTCGCTGAACACCATGGTTCGCCAGGAACTGCTCGAGACTTTCAGCGTCCGCAAACGCCTGGAAATTCTGATCAATGAGCTCTCGAAAGAAAAGGAAGTCCTCGAGCTGCGCACCAAGATTCACGATCAGGTGCAGGAACAGGTGAACCAAAGCCAGCGCGAATTCCTGCTGCGGGAACAAATCAAAGCAATCCAGAAGGAATTGGGCGAATCCGAGGACGGTCAAACTGAGGTCGAAGAGCTTCGCAAGAAAGTCGAAGAGTCGGGGATGTCAGTCGAGGGCAAAAAGGAATGCGAACGCGAACTCAAGCGCCTCGCAAAGATGACTCCGGCCTCGGCTGAGTACATGGTTTCGCGGACGTACCTTGAATGGATGACCGCGCTGCCCTGGAACAAGACCTCCGGCACCGGCGAAGAGCAAATTGACATCGCCAAGGCGCAGGAGATTCTCGATGAGGATCACTACGACCTCACCAAGGTGAAACAGCGCATCCTCGATTATTTCGCGGTGAAAAAGCTGCAGCCGGGAATGAAAGGTCCGATCCTTTGCTTCGTCGGGCCTCCTGGCGTCGGCAAGACGTCGCTCGGGAAATCAATCGCACGCGCACTCGGCCGCAAATTCGTCCGGATCTCGCTCGGCGGAATGCACGACGAGGCTGAAATCCGCGGCCACCGGCGCACCTATATCGGCGCTCTGCCCGGCCAGATCATTCAGGGAATCAAGCGCGCAGAGACGATGGACCCTGTCCTGATGTTGGACGAGGTGGACAAGCTCGGCCGCGATTTCCGCGGCGATCCATCGGCTGCGTTAATGGAAGTGCTCGATCCGGAGCAGAACTCCACGTTCCGCGATCATTATCTCGATGTGCCGTTCGATTTGTCGAAGGTTCTCTTCGTGGCCACGGCCAACTGGATGGATCCGATTCCGGAGGCGCTGCGCGACCGCATGGAGGTCCTCGAACTGGCCGGCTACACCGAGGAAGAAAAGATCCATATCGCGAAGCGATTCCTGATCCCGCGCCAGACCAAGGAGCACGGTCTCGTGCTCGGCGAACAGATCGAGTTCACCGACGAGTCGCTGCACGATTTGATCCACCACTACACGCGCGAGGCGGGCGTCCGCAATCTCGAACGCGAAATCGCCACGCTCGTCAGGAAACAGGCGCGGCGGATTGCCGAAGGCAAGACGGACAAGCTTTCCGTCACGCCCGACGTGATTCACGAAGTCCTGGGCATTCCGAAGTTCCGCCTCGAAAAGGAAGTCGAGGAGCGCGTGCAGAAGCCCGGCGTTTCTGTCGGACTCGTCTGGACTCCTGTGGGCGGAGACATTGTTTTCATCGAAGCCAGCAAGATGCGCGGCGGAAAGCAGTTCACGATGACCGGCCATCTGGGCGAAGTCATGCAGGAATCCATGCGTGCGGCGCTCAGTTGGGTCCGCTCGAACTCCGAGCGCTACGGCATAGACGCTGACTTCTTCCGCAAGCTGGACCTGCACGTTCACGTTCCGTCGGGCGCGGTTCCGAAGGATGGGCCGTCGGCGGGCGTCGCGATGGTCACGGCGCTTGTCAGTCTGCTCACCGGACGTCCGGTCAGGCCGCGCGTTGCGATGACGGGGGAAATTTCACTCACCGGAGTCGTTCTGCCGGTCGGCGGGATCAAGGAAAAGGTGCTCGGTGCGAAGCGCGCCGGCATCCGCGAAGTGATCCTGCCGTCGGAAAACGAGCCGAACGTGAAGGAAGACCTGCCGCCGGAGATGCTCGAAGGCGTCAAGGTCCACTTCGTCCGCACGGCCGAACAAGCCCTCGAAATCGCGCTGGGCAAGTTCGATAAGCCGGTGCGGCCGGCCACTGCCGGACCGCTCGGCGAAGATCGCCCGATCGCTGGGCCCGTGCACTAAAAGCGCGAAGCAAGAAACTCGAGACAAAAGGCCCGGGCAGCAATGTCCGGGCCTTTTCTATTGAGCGCGCAAAAAACCTTTCCTGTTGCGGCGCGCCGCGCATTCGCGTACCTAGTTGGTAGCCGCGACGGTTGCTTTTCTCGTCGTGCGACCCCGATGCCCTATCGTCCAAGAGAGCTTGTCGTGCGCGCCCGCGAAGCCGCTGCAGTTCTGCTGGCGACGCTCGATCACAACGAAATGGTCGCGCGCTTCCTTGATATGTACGCGGCCGAGCACCGCCGCCCTGGCCGCGCCGACCAGCCTTCGTTTTATCGCGAACAGCTCCAGATGATTCGCCGCGAATCCATTCTGGCCGCGGTGCTTAGAATTGAGGCCGCGCTTCCCGCTCGGCTGAAGGTCAGCGTCACCGTGCGCGGTGGCAGGCGTCCGTCGAAAAAAAAGAAGAAGGGAAGGAAGGTCGCGCGTGCGAAGCCGGCGCAGAGGACTTCCGGCATGGATATGGCGATTCCTTTTCTCGATCTCTTCCGCGAGGAATTTTTCGTAGCTCTGGGACAGTCGCTTGGTTGGACCGATCAGGACGCTCAGGAATTCTGGCACGATCTCGAGCTATACGAAATGCTCGCAGCCCGTGAGCCTTCGCGTTCGGCTGGGCGCGCCGCTGCTTCGGGGCCCTTCGTTGATCGCGTCGCGCTGCTGCTCGATCCTTCGCTGATGGAGCAGGCCCGCCGCGCGGCCGGCAAATTCCAGCTCGAAATCAACGCCGCCGCCGACCGGGTCCTGCGAAAAGTTTTCTCCCGCCGCCGCGTCAACTGACCGCGATTCGCGCGCGGAATTTTAGGGCCGCGCTTCGAGCACGATGTTGAACGGCGTTTCCGCCGCCCGCCGCACGCGCGTGAATCCAGCCGACTTCAGAATCTTCGAAAGCCGCCCCTCGCCCGCCTGCGCGCCCAGGCCCAGCCCCACTTCCTGCGAAAGCGAAGCCGGGGTGCACAACATCGTGGACGCTCCGTAGAAGACGCGCCCGATGGGATTCAGGTTGTCTTCCAATTTGTCGTTCGCGAACGGTTCCACGATCATCCACGCGCCATTGGCGTCGAGCGATCCCAGCACGTGCCGCGCCGCGCCCTCCGGATCGCCCATGTCGTGCAGGCAGTCGAAGAACGCCACCAATTGATATCCCTTGCCCGGGAAATCCTTCGCCTTCGCGATTTCGAACTTCACCCGGTCGGATACGCCCGCCTTCGCGGCCGCTTCCCGCGCCAGTTCGATGGATTGCGGGTGGTAGTCGAAGCCCACGAATGTTGATTTGGGAAATGCGCCGGCCATCAATATAGTGGACGTGCCCAGACCGCAGCCCACGTCGGCGACTCTTGCGCCTGCTTGCAGCTTTGCGGCCGTATCGCCCAGCGCCGGAATCCATTCGTTGATCAGATGCGCGCGGTAATTGGGGCGGAAGAATCGTTCCGTTCCCACGAAGAGCGCGTGGTCGTGCTCGTGCCAACCCACGCCTTTGCCGGTGCGAAACGCCTCCGAAATTTTCGCCTCGTCTTTGAAGCAGGCGCTCACCGCCTGGAAAAAGCCCGGTAGAAAAACGGGACTCTGTTCGTCGGCCAGCGCCATGGCCTGCTCGGGAGGGAGCGTGAACTTAGTCGTGGTTGCATCGTAGGTGACGAATCCGCCGGCTGCCTGCGCCGATAGCCACTCGCGGACGTATCGCTCGGTAGTCTTCGTTTTCGCGGCCAGTTCGGCCGACGTCATCGGTCCGGCGCCGGCCATCGCCTTGTATAGCCCCAGCTTGTCGCCGACGATGATGAGCGCCGCATTCATCGCGGCACCCATTTCTCCTACGGCTTTCATCATGAATTCACGTAGCTTCGCTTCGTTGACTGGCAGAGGTGCGGACGCGGACATGGTTTCCTCCTGTTGGAACGAGAGCTGGGACGAAGCCTGAAGAATAATTAAGAAAGTATTTGGCCGGATTCTACCTGTGCTGATTTGGCAAGTCAATGTGTGCGCACGCCCCGCTGCCCGCCGGTTTTTGCTATTCTCGCGCCAGTGCTCTACCTTTTCTATCTTTTGGTTGTTGTGCAGATCGCGCTGGGGCTCTATTCGCTCTGGGACGGCTACGAATGGTTCCGCATGGTCCGCGGAAGACTGTCCTCGCATGCCGGATTTTACGCCCCGGTCACCGCGCTGATCTGCCCCTGCAAGGGCGTTGAACCCGGGCTCGAGGATAACCTCACAGCGCTCACCCGGCTTGACTACGCGAACTACGAAATCTATTTCTCCCTAGCCACTAGCCTCGATCCCGCGCTCAAGATCGTCGAGCGCGTCAAGGCTGCAAGCCAGCGGCCCGTGCACATTGTGATTGCCGGGCCGCCCGAGAATTGCGGCGAGAAGGTGCATAATCTCCGCCGCGCGGTGGAATCGCTGTCCGAAAATTTCGAAGTTATCGTCTTCACCGATTCCGACGTGCGTCTGCCGAAAGGCTGGCTCACCAAGTTGGTGGCGCCGCTGCAGGACGCGCGCATCGGCGCCACCACGGCCTATCGCTGGATCATTCCCAGCCGCGCCATCGGCTCCGGTGGTTTTTCCAGCGCCATGGCGTCCGCGTGGAACGCCTCCGTTGCCACCATGCTTGGCCGCCCGCGCGAAAATTTCTGCTGGGGCGGCGGCACCGCGATTCGCAAAAGCACGTTCAACGATGTCCGCGTGCTGGAAGCGTGGGAAGGCGCCATCAGCGACGACTTTGCCCTCACGAAGGCGCTCGAGAGCGCGGGCAGGCAGATCATCTTCTGCCCCGAATGCCTGGCGGCGACGCTTCATCCCTGGACCGGATCGAGCCTGCTCGAATTCACCAGCCGGCAAATTCTTATCACGCGCATCTACGCTCCCCGCCGGTGGGCCATGGGCGCGGCGGCGCACGTGAGTTATGTGCTCACGCTCATCTTCGCGGCGTTTGTCATCCTGACGCAGATGGCCGGTGGCGATCCGTGGATGAACCTGGCCCTCATCGCATTTGTCATTCCTTTTCTCGCGGTGATGAAGGGCGTGCTGCGCACGATTGCCGCGGACGAAATGCTGCCGGAATGGAAGGCCCACTTGCGCCAATGGAGCTGGGTATGGACCGCGCTGGCTCCCATCGTCCCCTTTCTTTTCGCCTGGAATTTCATCTCCTCCCTTTTGACCAAGCGCATCCGCTGGCGCAACATGCGCTACGAGCTTGTCTCGCCGAGCGTGACCCGCATATTGCAGCGATAGCGATCCTTGTCTCCGTTGTAATTTTTATTCCTCCTGCGCGTAGACCACTGTAGAATCTCGCCCAAACAGCAGCGGAGGCGTCCAGTGGCCAGCCCAGCCGTTCAGCACCAGGAGTCACCCGAATCTTACAATTCGTTTGCACGGCTCGTCGGCGTCATTTTCAGCCCCAAAGCGACGTTCGAATCAATCGCCCGGCGCCCCAATTGGCTATTGCCGATCCTTCTGCTGACCATCGTCACGCTTGCTGTCGTGGGATTCTTCGGGCACCGCGTGGGTTGGCGCGCCTTCTTCGAGAAGCAGGATGCAAACTCGTCCAGTTTTCAACAGGCAAGCTCCGAACAACAAGAGCGGTCGCTGGAAGGTCAGGTTAAATATGGGCCTCCCTTTGTTTATGTGACTGCGGCCATTAGCTCGGTGATTGGCGCGGTTATCGTAGCCGCCATTTTATTCGGAGTCTTCAGTGGGTTGATGGGTGCGAAATTCAGCTTCAAGACTTCGATGGGAATCGTCACGCACTCCTGGGTGCCGGGGGTGATCGTGGCTCTGTTGGGCATCCTCATAATATTCGTCAAGGATCCTTCCACGATCGATCTGCAGCATCTGGTCGCATCCAACGGAGGCGCTTTTCTTGCAAGCGATTCGTCGAAGTGGCTCGTGTCGCTTCTCGGCTCGATCGACATCTTTTCCTTCTGGTACATGATCCTCATGGCTATCGGTTTCAGCGCTGCGGCGCCCAAGAAGCTTTCGTTCGGCAAAGCATTCGCGACGATTTTTTTCCTCTGGGCGATTTTCGTGGTTTGCAGGGCCGGCATCGTCGGCGCTTTCTCCTGATACACTTCCTCGGATGAGTTTTCGTTTCGAGGTTCTTGCTACCGATCCGACGGGTGCGCGTCTCGGGCGCCTCACCACACCTCATGGCGTGATCGAAACGCCCGCATTCATGCCTGTGGGCACGGCTGCCACGGTAAAGGGCCAGACGCAGCGCGACCTCGAAGAACTCGACGCGCAGATCATCCTCGCAAATACTTATCATCTTTATTTGCGGCCAGGGCACGAACTGATCCGCGGGATGGGCGGCCTCCACAAATTTATGTCCTGGCCGCGCCCGATCCTCACCGATTCGGGCGGCTTTCAAGTGTTCAGCCTGAGCGCTCTGCGCAAAGTCGCGGACGCAGGCGTCACGTTTCGCTCCCACCTCGATGGCTCCGAGCATTTTCTTTCGCCGGAGAAGTCGCTTGAAATTCAGATCGCCCTGGGCGCGGACATCATCATGGTGCTCGATGAATGCATCGAGGCGCCTTCGGAAGAATCGCGCGCGCGCGAGGCCGCCAGACGAACGCTCGATTGGGCGCGCCGCTCTCGCGATTATTTCGCCGGTCATAGCGATGCTGCGCAGCAAATGCTCTTCGGTATCGTCCAGGGCGGTACGCACGCATCGCTGCGCCGCGCCAATGCGGAGGCGTTAGTGGATCTAAATTTTCCCGGCTATGCGATTGGCGGGCTTGCCGTTGGCGAATCTCACGCGGTCACTTGCGAGATGACGCAGGCCGCAGCCTCGTGCCTTCCGGCGGATCGTCCGCGCTACCTCATGGGCGTGGGCAAACCCGAACAGATACTCGACTACGTCGCGCTCGGCGTGGACATGATGGATTGCGTGCTTCCCACCCGCAGCGCGCGACACGGATGCCTGTTCACTTCGCAGGGGCGCCTGCTGATTCGCAACGCGAAGTATGCCAGCGATCCGCGGCCAATTGACGAGAGCTGCGCTTGCGACGTTTGCCGCCGGTATTCCCGCGCATACTTGCGTCACCTCTACGCCGCCGGAGAATTTCTCGCGGTCATCTTGAACACCCACCACAATCTCTACTTTTACCTTGACTTAATGCGCCAAATTCGTAAGGCTATCGAGTTTGGGGACCTGGAAAGTTTCCGCTCGAACCTTCAGGCACGCCTCGGGTAGGCAACCACAAGAGGGCGTTGGGCGCGGCAAAGGCTGGGGCAGCATTTTCAGAATTTGGGTTTCATAACCTGCTGGGCACGGCAGGATTGCCGACCATCGCGGAGAAGGCGAAATGATTGTGACGTTTGGCACGGTCGTCCCGGCAGGCTTGGCGTTTCTCGCGCAGACTCCCTCGCAACCCGGCGGAATCACGCTGTTCCTCCCTCTCATTCTGATCATGGTGATTTTCTATTTCCTCATGATCATGCCCGCGCAGCGCCGCCAGAAAAAAGTCAACGAGATGCTGAAGAATTTAAAGAACGGCGACAAGGTCATCACCAACGGTGGAATTTACGGCACGATCGTGGGGCTCGAAGGTGACGCCATCCAGCTTCGTATCGCCGAGCAGGTGAAGATTAAGGTCTCGCGCAGCGCCATCGCTGGACTCCAGCTCGAAAGCAAGGAGAGCTAGCGGCCCGCATGAGTTCCCAGCTCAAGTGGAAGTTCGTTGTCATTCTGGCGCTCCTGCTCTTTTGTATTTATGGCGTCATGGGCCTGCCTACTTTCCCCACTTCGCTGACTCAGCTGAAACTAAACCTCGCGGATCGCATCAGGCTCGGCCTCGACTTGAAGGGCGGCAGCCACCTTGTTTTGCAGGTGCAGGTCGAAGAAGCCATTGGCCAGCGCTGCGATCAGACCGTGGACCAGATCAGCAAGCAGCTCCACGATAAAAATATCGGCTTCGGCGAAATCCGTCGTGTGGACGACACGCACATCGAACTCCGCGATGTGGACCCGGCCACTTCCGGCAGCTTCCGCGATCTCATCAACAATCAATTCACGGATTGGGCCATGGCTCCGGCAGCCGGACAAACGAACGGCTACGTGCTGACCATGAAGCCGAGCGTGGTTTCCGATCTCCGCAAAGCCGCCATGGATCAGTCGCTCGAAGTCATCACGCGCCGCATTAATGCGCTGGGATTGACCGAGCCCACGATCGCGTTTACCGGCCGTAGCGATGACGAGATTCTTGTCCAGCTTCCCGGTGAAGGCGATCCGACGCGCGCCAAATCCGTGATCCAGGCGGGCGGCCAGTTGCAATTGACCCTGGTGATGGGCGACCAGACGTATCCGTCCCAGATTGCAGCGCTAGCCGCGAACGGTGGCGTTCTCCCGGCGGGTTCGATCATCGTCCCGGGCCAATCGGATACAGGAACCTCGGGCCAGCCTCCCCAACAGGTCTTTTACATTCTTGCCCGCGCTCCGATCGTTACTGGACAGGATCTGGTCGGCGCTACGCCACAGCCGAGCACGAATAATCCCGGCCAGTATGAAGTCAATTTTCACCTTTCGACTTCCGCAGCGTCGCGATTTGGCCCATTTACGGAAGCCAACGTCGGTCATCGCATGGCCATCGTTCTCGACAACAAGGTTTACACCGCTCCGGTCATCAACAGCCGCATCGAAGATTCCGGCGTGATCGAAGGAAATTTTAGCCAGGATTCGGCGCAGGACCTCGCGCTTGTTCTTCGCGCGGGCGCGCTTCCGGCTTCGATTAAATATCTTGAGGAGCGCACCGTCGGTCCATCCCTTGGAGCGGACTCGATTCGCCAGGGAGTCCGGGCCTCGATCGGCAGCTTGGTCGTTGTAATGATCTTTCTCGTGTTCTACTACCGGCTCAGTGGTGTCAATGCTGTTGTGGCCCTCATTTTGAACCTCGTGATCCTCGTGGCCTTCATGGCATATGCAGGAGCCGTCCTGACACTTCCGGGCATTGCAGGCGTGATTCTGACCATCGGCATGGGCGTGGATTCGAACGTTCTGGTCTTCGAGCGCATCCGAGAAGAATTGCGCAATGGGAAGCTGCCGGCCCCTGCGGTGGAGACTGGTTTCAACCGAGCGTTTCTGACGATCATTGATACGCACGTGACCACGATCGTATCTGCCGTGTTTCTATTCCTTTTCGGCTCAGGGACCCCGGTTCAGGGCTTTGCCATCACGTTGGTGATTGGGTTGCTTGCTAACGTATTCACATCCATCTACGTGTCGCGAGCAATTTTTGACTATCACTTGTCGCGAATGGATCGCCAAGGTCATCTAAGTATTTAGGTGGGGTACTAGGACGAGGTTTGGGGCGAGGCGGTAGTCGGGCACAAACCCGGTTGCCGCGGTGTCAAAGTAGAGGGGCGGGACTAGGTATGGAATTCTTCCACGGAGTCAATGTTGACTGGATGGGGAAGGCGAAGTACTTCGTCGCCCTTTCCTTGCTCCTCCTGATCGTCGGATGGATCTCCATACTTCACCGGGTTTCGAAGAATCCAGGCGCGATGTACGGCATCGATTTTCGCGGTGGCACTCTCGTGTACGTGCGTTTTGCAGGCAAGGCTCCTGTGGACCAGATTCGCAAAGGTCTGCAAGACGCCGGCTTGTCGAACAGCACGATTCAGGGAATCAGCGACACGCAAAACGTCGGCTCGCAAAATGACGTCGTGATTGGACTCGAGCAAAGTCAGAGCGATGAATCGCTCGACGTCGGCAAACAGAAAATTCTCGACGTGCTCCACAATACTTTCGGCACGAACGCCGCCGGCAAACCCGATTTCAATTCCGTCACCCAGTCCGCTCTGGCGTCGGATCTCACCCAGAAAGATCCTCTCTCTTTGGGAACCAGCGCTGGCGATCGCTACGCGCAGCTTGCGACCCAGCTCACCGACGCGCGCGATAAGGATCACGACGGCATCCTCACCAGCTTCGATGAACTCAAAAGCGTCACGGGCGTCACTCCTGCGGTCATCACTACGCTCGCCAATAATTACTCGCTCGGTACATTCGCGATTCGCGACGCCGAGATCGTGGGACCCAAGGTCGGGGCCCAGCTCCGCCGCCAGGCTTTCTGGGCAACAATCTATGCCCTTTGCGGCATGTTGGTGTATATTGCGTTCCGCTTCGAGTGGGTGTACGGGGCCGCGGCTGTTATCGCCGTCTTCCACGACGTGCTGATCACGCTGGGTTTCTTTTCGCTCTTTCACTACGAGATTTCGTTGACGGTGATTGCGGCGTTGCTCACTCTGGTCGGCTACTCGATGAACGATACGATTGTCATCTTCGATCGCGTGCGAGAGAATCTCCGGCTCATGAGGCGTGAGCCGTTCAAGGACATCGTGAACAAGTCCATCAACCAGACCCTCTCCCGCACGATCTTGACCAGCGGATTGACCTTCCTCACCGTTTTGGTACTGTACCTCATGGGTGGGGAGGTCCTTCGCGCGTTCTCTTTTGCCATGGTGGTAGGAGTTGTGGTAGGAACGTACTCCAGTTTTGGCATCGCAGCGCCCATCGTAGTGCTTTGGAACAAATACCACGATGGGAAGGGATCAACCGTCCGCGCCGGATCCGCAGCCCCTAAGCGCGCGGCGGCGGTTGCAAGGAGCTAGCATATGTTTGACCAACTGGTCGTATCCAGTCCGCATCAGGAAGGCACTCACAAGCCCTGGGCCGTGGCGATGTCGGCCATCGTTCAAACCGTGATCGTGGGCGTGATGATTTTGATTCCGCTCATTTACACGGAAGCGTTGCCCAAGGGCATGCTCAACACGTTCTTGGTCGCTCCTGCTCCACCGCCTCCTCCGCCTCCGCCCGCTGCTCCGGTAAAGGTCGTGAGGCCGCGCATCGTGCAGCCGCAAACCATGGTTGCCCCCATGGTGATCCCCAAGCAAGTCGCAATGATCAAGGACGAGGCGCCGGACGTCGGCGCGGGCGCGTCTGGATTTGGTGTTGCCGGTGGCACCGGTGACGCGCTGGGTGGCGGCATTCTGAATACCGCCCCGCCGCCTCCGCCGAAGGCCGCTCCGACCCGCATCAAAGTCGGAGGACAGGTCCAGGCCGCGAACTTGCTTCATCAGGTTTTGCCGGTTTATCCGGCAATTGCCAAGACGGCTCACGTCTCCGGCACTGTCCGCCTCCACGCGGTCATCGCTAAAGACGGCACGATTCAGGAACTGCAGTATGTTTCAGGACCCGCGTTGCTGATGCGAGCGGCGATGGACGCCGTGCACGAATGGCGCTACCACCCCACGATGCTCAATGGTGAGCCCGTGGAAGTGGATACCACAATTGACGTTGTGTTTTCGCTGGGCGGTGGATAGGTAGGGGCCGGACCCGCTTGCGGGCCCGGATCGCTGGGGAGGGGAATTCCGACCGGCAGAATATTGCTGCCGCGATCGATTTGCAGTGACGGAGGAGGATCGAACTTTATGCTTGCTTATGCACTGTTGGCGATGTTCCAGGAGCCCGAGGTTGGTTGGGATCTGATTACCATGTGGCACAACATGGGCTACCCGGCGAAGACCGTTGTCGGAATTCTCTTCATTATGTCCGCGTGGTCCGTAGGCATCATGATTGACCGTGCGCTCATGTACAGCGCGGCGCGGAAGCAGTCCCGCGTATTCGTGCAGCAGGTCGCCGGCGCTCTCAAGGATAACAAGCTCGACGAAGCCATCTCCATCGCCGAGCGCAACAAGAAGAGCCACATCGCCAAGGTTGTGGCGACCGGCCTCTCCGAGTTTCAGGCGGCTTCCTCGCAAGTCAGCGATGAAGAAGTCATCGAAGCGGCGAAGCGCGGCCTCGAACGCTCGGTGGCCATCGTCCACGCCGAAATGAAGCGCGGCCTTTCCGGTCTCGCCACCATCGGCTCGACCGCTCCTTTCGTCGGCCTCTTCGGCACGGTCATGGGCATCATCAACGCGTTCAAAGGCATCTCGAACCAGAAGGTCACCGGTCTGTCTGCCGTGGCCGGCGGTATCGCGGAAGCCCTTGTAACCACGGCTCTCGGCTTGCTCGTCGCCGTTCCTGCCGTCTGGACTTTCAACTACTTCACCAACCGCGTGGAAGCTTTCGACGTCGAGATGGACAACTCCTCGATGGAGCTGATCAATTACTTCATCACGCGCCGAGGCGGAAAGAAGTAAGCCATGGCATACAAGCCCAAAGCGCCACCGGTGATGGCGGCACCCAACGTCATTCCGATGGCGGATATCATGCTGGTCTTGCTCATCATTTTCATGGTGATCACGCCCATGCTGCAGAAGGGCCTTCCGGTGAACATGGCCAAGGCTGAAAACGCCGAGAAAATGCCCAATGCCGATCGCGACGACGCCATTATCGTCGCCGTGACGCGCGACGGGCACATGTTCCTCGGCAGCAGGGAAATCCAGCTCAACGAGATCACCGGCGAAGTGAAGGACCTGCTTTCCAATCGCCTCGACAAGACCGTCTACGTTCGCTCCGATGCCAGGGCGAAATACGGCGATGTCGTCAAGGCTGTTGACGAAGTGCGCTCTGCCGGCGTTGAGAATCTCGGCCTTTTGACCGAGAAGCCACAAGGCAAGGTCGCTCCGCCACCCCCGCCCGGCGGCTCGGATTAATCAGTTCGGTAGTTAGAGGCAAGGAGTCTTCCTATGGGAATGGCAGTCGGTGGAAGTAAAGACGGTCCAGTTTCAGAGCCCAATATCGTTCCGTTGATTGACGTGCTCCTCGTTTTGATCATCATTTTCATGGTGATCACTCCCCGGACGCCAACGGGATTGCAGACCCTGGTTCCTCAGCCCCCTCCGCCCAATCAGAAACAGACTGAGCCCGATCAACGCACCATCGTGGTCCAGGTCATGCCCGGCGGAAAATTGAAGATCAACCAGGATGACAGCAACTGGAACGATCTCGGTCCGCGTCTCTTCGACATCTTCAAGGAGCGCGCCGACAAGATCGCTTTCGTGAAGGGTGATGACGACGTCGAATTCGCTCAGGTCGCGCGGGCGATTGACATCATGCGTGGCGCAGGCATTGACCACGTAGGCCTCATCACCGCCAAGATTGAAGCGGGCCAGTAGCCGGCTGGAATTCGCTCGGCTGTAGCCGTCCGACGGACGGATTTGGCGGCACAGCCACTCATTTTAAGGAGAGCCGTAATGCAGCGGAAGCCCCACGTACTCATTCTCGTGGCCGTCGTCACGGCCGCGGTCGCCGCAGGAGCAGGATGCGATAAGCTCCGCGCGCGCGACAAGCTCAACAAGGGTGTGAACGCTTACAAGAACGCCCAGTTCGATGAAGCGATCGAGGATTTCAAGGCGGCTGAGCAATACGATCCCACGCTCACGAACGCCCAGCTCTATCTCGCCACCGCCTACGCTAGCCAGTACATTCCCGGCGCGCCCTCCCCGGAGAACGTCAAGAACGGCGAGCAAGCCATGGCGGAGTTCAAGAATATTCTCGATACCGATCCGTCCAACGTCTCCGCAATTGACGGTATCGGCTCCATTCTTTACAACATGGGCGGCACTCCCTTCGACGCCCAGAAGCTCGCGGATTCGAAGGCTTACCACGAGAAGCACATCGCCCTGAAACCCGATGATCCCGAGCCCTATTACTGGGTCGGCGTCATTGATTGGTCGCTCGCCTATCGCGCGAACAAGGACATGCGCGACAATTACAACCACACCTCGAAGAAGCCGGTGAAGGAAAGCGATCCCATGCCGCCCGCACTCGCCACCGATTTCTCCCAGAAATATGGCCCAACCGTTGACGAGGGCATCACGAATCTTCAGACCGCCATCGAGAAGCGCCCTGATTACGATGACGCCATGGCCTACCTGAACCTGCTCTATCGTCAGAAGGCCGATACGGAGACGTCTGCATCTGCGCGCGACGAGGACCTGAAACAGGCCGACGACCTGGTTGACAAGGTCAAAGCCATCAAGCAGAAGAAAGCGAATATTTCGCCGACTTCCTAGCCGCTCTGGAAATTTCCGGTCGCCAATTCTTTCTCCGGCGGGCTTCTCAAGCCCGCCGGTTTTTTATTTGGGGTGAATCCGGCGCTCATGACGGTCCCCGCGCGCGGTTCCGTTCGTAGGGGCACGACATGTAGTACCCGGCGCGGATGCTTGGCAAATCGATAAGCATCCGCCTCAATCATCCCCGAGATGACAATGCACGCCCTCGATGCCGCGCGCAGCACAAAGGCTCGCGGGGCCGGCGGAGACCGGTTTACAATAAAGCTAGCAATGGAACCGGCCAGTAAACCTGCGATCAGCATCGCCGCCCGCCGCACCGTTGACGTGCGTTTCGGCGAGCTGTTGGACAAAGTTCGCAAGAACCGCCCGGGCGACGATTTCGACCTCCTTCGCCGCGCCTACGATTTCGCGGCCGAGCAGCACAAGTCCCAGACGCGCCTTTCGGGCGAGCCCTACCTCTCGCATCCCGTCGAAGTGGCCCATCTTCTGGCGGATATGAAGCTCGACGTAACTTCGCTGTGTGCGGCGCTGCTCCACGACGTCGTCGAAGACACCAAGCAGCCAATCGAGAAAATCTCCGAGCAGTTCGGCCCCGATGTCGCGCGGCTGGTTGAAGGCGTCACCAAAATCAGCAAGCTCGATCTGCTGGCTCCGGAGGATCGCCAGGCCGAAAACGTCCGCAAGATGCTGCTCGCCATGGTGAACGACGTCCGCGTGGTGATGGTGAAGCTCGCCGACCGCCTGCACAACATGCGCACTCTCGAATATCTGGCGCCCGAGCGCCAGTTGCGCATCGCGCGCGAGACCCTCGACATCTACGCGCCGGTCGCCAACCGCCTCGGCATGGGCTTGATTCGCGGCGAGCTCGAAGACCTGGCCTTCCGCTATCTCGAGACGGACGCATTTCTCGAGCTGCAGAAAAAAGTCGCCAACAAGCAAACCACGTTCGATAAGTTCCTGGCGGAAGTGCAGGAAACGATTCGCGAAAAAATGGTCGAGAGCGGCATTCCAGCGGAAGTGCAGGCGCGCATCAAGCGGCTCTACTCGGTCCACCTGAAAATTCAGAAGCAGCAGCGCAATCTCGATCAGATCTATGACTTGCTAGCCGTGCGCGTGATCACGGACACGGTGAAGAATTGCTACGCCGCGCTCGGCGTGATCCATCAGATATGGCGGCCCGTGCCCGGACGATTCAAGGACTACATCGCCATGCCGCGCCCGAACCTCTACCAATCGCTGCACACGGCTGTGATTCACTCCGGCCAGCCATTCGAAGTGCAGATTCGCACGCAGGAAATGCATCGCATCGCCGAGCAAGGCGTTGCCGCGCACTGGAAATACAAGGGCGGCCATGAGGGGGCGTCGGCCGCCGACGATCAGCGCATCGTGTGGATGCGGCACTTGATCGAGTGGGTGCAGGAGATGCAGGAGCCGAGCGAATTTCTCTCCACCCTGCGCGTGGACCTCTATCCCGAGGAGGTGTACACGTTCACGCCGAAGGGACGGGTGGTGGTGCTTCCGCGCGGAGCCACGCCGATTGATTTTGCGTACGCGGTCCATACCGAGGTCGGGCACCAGTGCTCCGGCGCGAAGGTGAATGGCGAGATGGTCCCGCTGCGTCACGCGCTCGCCAATGGCGACGTGGTCGAAATCGTCACGCAGAAGGGACACGCGCCCTCGCGCGATTGGCTTTCGTTCATTCACACCTCGCGCGCGCGGAGCAAGATTCGGCAGTGGATTCACCTGCACGAGCGCGAGGAAGCCACCGACGTCGGCCGGCGCCTGCTCGAAAAGGAAGCCCGGCAGGCTGGCGTGAGCCTGAAGAAAATCGACAATGACGATTGGCAGCGCGTCGCCGCCGAATACGGCTGCTCGCGCGTGGATGATCTCTACGCCGATCTCGGCTACGGAAAATGGTCCGCGCGCCAGGTGCTCGCCAAGGTCACCGGAAAACCGCTCGCCGGTGGGGCGGCTGAGGACCAACTGCCGAAAATCGCCTCAACCGTCAAACGCATGCTGGGGATGGACGATGCCGCGATCGTTGTGCGCGGCCATGACGACTTGATGGTCTATCGCTCGAAATGTTGCAACCCGATCCTGGGCGACGACATCATCGGCTACGTCACCCGCGGCCGTGGGATTGCCGTCCACAGCAAGAATTGCCCGAATGTCGAGAATTTGCTCTACGAAGCCGATCGCCGCATCGCCGTCGAATGGGCCACGTCCACGCAAGCGGAGTTTCCGGTGCGCTTGCGAATCATCACCGAGGACCGGCCGGGAATGATCGCCGGAATTTCCAATATCATCAGCGGCACCGGCGCGAACATACGCAGCTTCGAGAGCGGTGGCGACGACAACACGCGCGCGCGCATCGAAGTCGCCCTCGACGTGCGCGATCGCAAGCAGCTCGAGCACATCATCGCGGCAATCAAGCGCATCCCCGGCGTCTTCGACATCGAGCGCGTCTACAACGTCTAGCAGCCACCTCGTTCAGCTGAAATCCAAAACCACGCGCGCCCGGTTTTTTAGGGGCGCAGTCCGCCGCGGCGGACGCCCGGCGCACATTCTTGGCACGCTGTCGCCCATCCGCCTCCGGTGTTTCCGTTGAATGGGCCCGGCAAACCATCCCCGGCCGCCGCCCCGTAATCCTTCCGCGTCACCGCACCCCACCCCGCCACGGCGCGCGTACAATAAACATATGGGTAACATCGTGGCACTGGGCACGTCACACGCGCGGCATCGCTCAGCATTTCTAATGCTCGCCATCATGCTGTTTGTGGCCGGTTGCCATTCCATCCCTCCGCTCGATACCAAGCCGCTCGATACTGCCGGGATGAATTACGACGCCATTCACCAATTGACGGCCCTTAATATCACAGCGCCTGAAGTCGCTCAGCTCGTCACCGCGCGGCAAGCCGGATTTTCCGACGCAAGCTGCATTGCAGCAGTCCAAATTTATCGCGGCCGCAGCCAGGCGTTCGATGGGGGCGATGAAATCGCCAGCCTGATTCGCGCGCAAGTCGGCGAAGACACGATCCTCGAACTTGCCAGGATGAACCAACTGGGAGTGGGAGCGGGAGAGCTTGAGGCCATGCGGCTCGCCGGCCTTTCGGACGCCATTCTCCTCGAAGTGGCGCGCCAACGCGCGGCGGGCAGGCCCGTTCTCGCCGGCGCTTCTCTCGCCAACCTGAAAAACGCGGGCGTGCGCGAATTGACCCTGCTCGAACTCGTGCGCCGCGGCGTTCCCGATTCGCAGGCCGCCGCCATCATCGCGTTTCGCCGCCACGGCGCCACCGACGCCCAGATTATCAGCCACTTCGCGGCCCTTTAGCAGGCCGCCGATTTTCCGTCTTTCCCCGCTCACCCTGCCTCTGTAGAATCCTCGTATCTTGAACCGCAACGTTTCGCGCTCGCTCGCCGCCGCTCTCGCCGCCTCGCTCGCGCTGTTTGCGTCCGCGTGCGCCGTGCCGCTCGCGCCCGGATATGGAATCGTCAAGGAATCGCGCGACGTGCAGTTTGTTCCCGGCCAACCTCCGGAGTTGCGGATTCGCGCGCATTACACGCTGCAAAACTCCGGCACCGAGGATTTGGCTTTCGTGGACGCAATTTTCCCCGAAGAGCGCGCTTTCGGCCGCACGAACCTTCGCGTGGAAGTGGATGGCCGCGCGGCGACACCCACAAATCTCCCGGCGGGGTATCAGGAGGCGGAGCCCGACGCGCTTCGCGTCCCCTTGGACCCGGCCTGGGGACGCCGCCAGACGCGCCGGCTTTCGATCGAATACACGCTCCGTTCGCCCGAAAATTCAGGGGCGCGAATCACGATTGGCGAAAATGGCTTTCATCTCGGCACCCGCGGATGGTTTCCGGAGCTTCAGCCGCCCAAGCGCGTCCTCGCTCCGTATCCCAATCCGCCGAGGTTCGTGGACTTCAGCGTCCGCGTGCCAGCCGATTTTGTCATCCTCGCGCGGGGCATTCCTAAGGGCAAGAAAAAGGATGGCAACGAGATCGAGTATCGGTTCCAGCTGGACGCGGCGACCATCGCGGCGTACATCGTCGCGGGAAAATATGCCGCGTGGCCCGCGCAAGACAAATCGGCCTCCGCGGTTTTTTGGACGATCCGGCCCCTGAAGGACGATCCGTCTTCGGGGGCCGAACAAATTGCGGCGGCGTGGAATGCGCTTGAGAAAGATTTCGGCCCGCTCGACAAAAATATCAGCGTCCCGCACATCGTCGAATCCCCCGAACTGCGCGGGCATCTTAGTGGCGAAACGGCTCCGGCTGCTGCGGCGTTTCCGGGAGGCGCGATCGTGAATCCCGCGGCCCTGGCGCTGGGAACGGGCAGCGATCAATTTCTCGAAATCGTGACTCACGCGCTCGCGCATGAATGGTTTGGCGATACGATGTACGTCAGTCCCGCAGCGGCGGTGGGCATGGGCGAAGGCTTGCCGGAATATGCGACGATCGTGCTCGACGAGGCCCGCAACGGCGCGGACGCCCGCCGCAAGCGCGTGGCCGAATATTTGCGCAGATACGACGAGGCCACCAAGGACGCGACTGAAGCTCCGCTCGGCGCCACCATGATCGACGATTCGCTTGGCTCCCGGCGCATTGCGCTTGCCAAGGCGCCGCTTTTCTTCGTCGCGCTGGAGGATGCCTGCGGCGAAGGTCCGATGCGCAGCGGGCTGGCGCACCTCCTCGCCGTGCAGCGCGGGCGAGAGGCTGGCTACGCCGACCTGCGCGCCTCGCTCGAGGAATCCAGCAACAGGGATCTTGCGGCGATGTTCAGGCTGTGGCTCAACGAGAAGGGAATCCCGGAGGATTTCCGGCAGCGCTATCAGGGCACTACCGTGGGCGAAGTGGCCCAGAAATGAGGAACGCTGCTCCGGCTCTCATTTCCATCTGCATTTGCCGTTTTCAGTTTTCCAATTTCTAATTTCTGCATTTCTGGAGGCGTTGTGAAGGAAATCATTTCCACGGAGAAGGGTCCCAAAGCGATCGGGCCGTACTCGCAGGCCACAAAAGCCAACGGGTTCATTTTTACCGCCGGGCAAGTCGCATTCGATCCGGCGACTGGCGAGCTTGTCGAAGGCGATGCCGCGCGCCAGACTGCCCGCGTGATGGAAAATCTCAAGGCAATCGTGGAGGCAGCGGGATCATCGCTTGACCGGGCGGTGAAAGCCACGGTTTATCTGAAGAACATGAACGATTTTGCCGCGATGAACGAGGTGTACGCGACCTATTTTCCGGCGAACCCGCCGGCGCGATCCACGGTCGAAGCCGCGCGCCTGCCGCGCGACGTTCGCGTGGAGATTGATTTGATTGTGGCCGTTTGATGTTGCAGCCTGACTCGCGAATGCAGCGTTCTTCGCGAGACATCCGCATGTCGAATCCGGCGCATCCATTCGCTGGATTCGCGCGCGCGTACATATTCCTGTAACATTTGCGCCTGAAAGTGGATGCCGGCAATCGCTGTAAATCCATTCACAAGAGAGAGCGGCCCATTTCCACATGAGCGACCAATCCTACGATCTGATCGTGATCGGCAGCGGCCCGGCGGGACAGAAGGGCGCAATCTGCGCCGCGAAATTGCGCAAACGCGTGGCGATGATTGACCGCACGCTCATGATGGGCGGCGTCTGCGTCCACACGGGAACGATTCCGAGCAAAAGCGTCCGCGAGGCCATCTTTCAACTCACCGGAATCGCCGTGAGAACTTTTTACGGCAGCAATTATCGCGGCAAGGGAGAAGTTTCGGTTCACGACCTCGCCTCTCGCGTCACGAGCATCGTCTCCCGCGAGACGGATGTGATCCGCGCGCAACTCAAGCGCAATGGCGTCGCGATCTACCAGGGAACGGCGCAATTTGTTGACCCGCATACGATCGAAGTGCAGGGCGAAACCGACAAAGTGACTCTGCGCGCCGAAAATATTCTGATCGCCTGCGGCACGCGCCCCGCTCGCAGCGCCGATATTCCGTTCGATGGAAAACGCATCATTGATACGGACGAATTCACCTGTATCGGCAGCCTGCCGCGCGAAATCATCGTGGTGGGCGCGGGCGTGGTGGGCCTCGAGTATGCCTCGTTCATGGCCGCCGTCGGCGCCGAAGTAACTTTGATCGACCAGCGCCCCATCATTCTCGATTTCGTGGATCGCGAGATCGTGGACGCCCTCGCCTACCACCTTCGCCAGATGGGAACCACTTTCCGCCTGGGTGAAAAGGTCACGAGCGTTGGCATTGACGAGAAGCGCGACCGCGTGTTCGCCGAGCTCGAAAGCGGCAAAAAAGTGCAGGGCGACATGCTTCTCTACGCCGTCGGCCGGCAGGCAAATGGCGACTTGCTCCGCCTCGAAGCGGCGGGGCTGCCGGTGGATCCTCGTGGCAAGATCAAAGTCAACGAAAACTACCAGACCGACGTGCCGCACATTTACGCCGCTGGCGATGTCATCGGATTTCCCGCGCTTGCCAGCACGTCCATGGAGCAGGGCCGCCTGGCGAGCTGCCGCATGTTCGGCGCCCCTTCCGAGCACATGCCCGAATTGTTTCCGTATGGTATCTACACGATCCCCGAAATCTCAACCGTCGGCCAGACGGAAGAAAAACTCACCGCCGCCAGGGTTCCCTACGAAGTAGGCATTTCGAAATTCAACGAGCTCGCGAAAAGCATGATGCTGGGCGATGAAACCGGCATGCTGAAGCTTCTCTTCGATCGCCATACTCGCAAGCTGCTGGGCGTGCACATCCTCGGCCAGCGCGCCACGGAGATCGTCCACATCGGCCAGGCCGTGATGGCCTATGGCGGCACCATCGAGTATTTCCGCGATACCGTCTTCAACTATCCCACCCTCGCCGAAGCCTACAAGGTCGCCGCGCTCGACGGCCTCAATAAGCTCTGATCGCAAAGTGGTATTGACGCTACCGCAACGATGCCCCGCCTTCGAAATGGCGTGGTAGAATTATTCCCGTTGTTCGTCCGGTTATCCCGCGTGGGCCTGTAGCTCAGGTGGCTAGAGCGCGCCCCTGATAAGGGCGAGGTCGGTGGTTCAAGTCCACCCAGGCCCACCAAGATTTGCTGTTCCTCTATCGCACTGGCGGCGGTTGAGTCTGCTGCGGCGTGATGGGCGGAGTCGCCGTGAACTCGTGCACGTGCATGATGGCGATGAGCCACGATCCGTCGTCCTGCTTCGTCATCACCAGGCTGTGAATGCCTTTGCGCGTGGGCCGCGTGCTTCCGTCGGGATTTTTCGCGCCCGTCATCTCCCAATCCACGTCGAGCGCTGCCACATCGGGTTTCAGAAAACGGATGCTCCGCACCGTACCCATCTGATGCGTCGCGCTGTAAGGCCCCGACATAAAAGGTCCAAACGTCGCCTCCATGCCGGCTCGGCCGTGCGTTAGCGCTCCGAAGTTGTTGACGAAATCGCAATCCTCCGTGTACGTCATCGCCACGGCATGGACGTCGTGCGTGTTCCAGGAGTCCATGTAGTTCTGCACGGATTTTTCGATGGCCGCGCGATCTTTATCCTGCGCCGAATCCTGAGGCGCGGCGGCCGCAATCTTTGCCGACGAAATTACCAGCAGCAACACGAACCACAAACCTCGCCGCGTCATTTTCATAACCTTTTCCCCCTGCCCGCCGCTTCTTTTTCAATCAGCCACGGTATCGTAGGTAAGAAACAACGCGGAAGCTTAACTCCCACCCGTCGGATATGCAAACTCGGAGTCCCGCCAGATCTTTATCTTTACTCTGTGATGAGCCTTAAGCTTTCTCCGTGCACTCCGTGCCGTCTTCGTGTCCTCTGTGGTAAGTCTGCCTTTTCTTCTTTCGTTTTCTGCGTTTCTGCGGTGACTACCCATGTTTGGTCTTCGCTCAAACGGTTCCAACTCATCGCCCAATATCGCGTATCCTTTCACCCAGGGAAACGCATCGTATTAAAGGAGGCTGACATGACCAACCACCTGAAATTCCTCGCCGGCTCGCTGCTCCTGACCTTGACCCTGTTCACCGTCCGCTCCGTCGCCGCCGCGCCACAGGCGGCCACTTTGAAAGTGCCGGTCTCGACTGTCGTGACGGTCCTGGGACCCAATTTCACAGCTCCGCCAGCTCTCGGGAAGTCAGATGTAATCGTGCGTACGGGCGACCACCGCGAGGACGTCGTCGCATGGGACCCGGCGCAAGGAGAGAAGTCGGGCCTCGAACTCGCCATCGTCATTGATGACCTTTCGAACATCGGAAACCAGATGGACGATTTGCGCAAATTCATCCAATCGCAGTCGAAGGGGACCAGCGTGGGCCTCTTCTACGCGAACAATGGCGTCACGCAGGCGGTAGCGCCATTCAGCACCGACCATGACGCTGTCGCCAAGAAAGTTCGGATCACCATCGGCCAAGCCGGCGCGTCCACAAGCATCTATCTCTCGCTGATGGACGTCATGTCGAGGTGGCACCCCAGCGGCGCGCGCCGCGAAATCCTCGTCATCGCCGATGGCATTGACCGGTTCCGCGGCGATCCTGATAGCCCGGACGTTGCCTCGACCCTCGAGAAGGCGCAAAAGGCCGGGATCATGATCCACACGCTGTATGCCCGGGGCGGCGGCCGCGAGGGCCGAAATCTTTTTCGCGTGAACTACGGCCAGAGCAACCTCGCGCAGATGGCCGACGGAACGGGCGGCGAGTCTTTCTTCCAGGGCCTGGATACTCCCATTTCCTTCACGCCATATCTTGAGCAACTGGATATGGTGCTGCACAACCAGTATTTGCTGACTTTCACGACCGCCCGCACCACGAAAAAGAACGGGCAGCTTCGCGCCTTCCACGTCAGCACCGAGCAGCACAACGTGGAAATCTCCGCCGCCAGATATGTCCTGGTGCCCGGCCGCTAGCGGTCGGCATCGCAAGATGTATCGAGGTGTCGTAGGGGCGCAGTCCGCCGCGGCGGGCGCCCGGCAAACATCGTTGGCGTGATTCCGCCATTCCGCTAGCGTTCGGTGCGTCTCGACCCATGCGGAATGCGGCGGCTTGCCGCCGCTGTTTGCCGCACGGGCTTGCCCGGGCGTGCTGCACAAGTGATAGCAGAGGCATGCGAAGCCAGCTCCACACTCCGCATCGCGCCAATGCCCGGCGCAGCGACGCTCATCCATTGGTCTGGACACGATTTCGCAGGCGTGTTACACATACGTCGCAAAACCGCTGAATAATTTGGGGGGATGTATGCCAGATCGCTCTTCGTCGTCGTTCGCATTCAAAATCGCCGCCATCGCGTGCGCGTTAATTTTGGGAATTACGCTCGCCGGACTTCGACAACCCTCAGTCGCCGCGCCGCAGTTCGGGCCCAGCAAAGGCGCTGTCGTCGGCATTGAATTCGACGGCCGCATGGTCTCCGACCTCGACAAGTCCGTCGCTTTCTACAAAGCGATCGGCTTCAGCGAAGTCCCGAACGTGGACAAGTCCTGGCGCAAAGACGAGGTGATGAACCGCATCCACGGCACCAAGGGCGTGGAATCCCGCATGGCGAAGTTCACGCTGAACAGCAACATCTCCGGCAAGCCGTTCACCCTCTACTTGCGCGAATTCCGGGGAGTCAAACGCCGCAACGTGATGGGAGGCAAGACCGCATGGGAGCCGGGAGCGTCCCACATTGACCTGACGATTCCCGATGCGGAGAAAATGTGGGCCGATTTGAAAGCCGCGAACATGCTCTGGCCGCGTACCTGGGACAACAAATTGATCGCGCTTCCCGGCGCGACGAAAGGCACGCTTGCTTACATCACCGATCCTGACGGCATGGATGTCGAAATCGTCCAGCAGCGTCCCGCCGTGCCTGCCGCGGGCGATCGTCCCGCGGTCCCGGCTGATCTTCCCGGCTTCAATCATATCGGTCTCGTCGTTCTCGATCCCGACAAGATTCGCGCGTTTTATGGCGTGCTGCTGGGAGAGCAGTTTCCCACCACACCGTCGCAATGGATGGGTGGCGACTTCATGGATTCGGCCGTCGGCGGGCACGGCAACGTTATTCGCATCGTCAACGGAACGTTCGCCGAAGCCGCCGACACGAAGTCGCGCATGCGCTTTGAGATCGTCGAGTATGAAAACCGCAAGAAGCCGGTGACGCCCTACAGCATCACCGATATCGGAGTGAACTACATCGGACTCGAGTGCACCGACATCGATTCTCTCGTGGCCCGTTTGAAGGGCGCCGGCATCACCATCGTGTCCGACGGAATCGTTGAGATGAGCACTCACTACCGCGTGGCCCTCGTCCGCGATCCCGACGTGGGCATGTTCGTCGAACTCTACGAACCGCCCAAGACCCCGGCATCCAATTAATCCGATTTGATCAGATCGGCGCGACGCGGCTAGCTCTTCTCGGCAGGTTCGCGGAAATGCAGCGATTTGTCATCGAGGATTTTCTGCAAATTCGGTCCTTCGAGCGCTCCCGACTTCAAATCAACGTTCCATTTCTCTTTGAATAACAGCGCGCCGTGCAAATCGTGGTATTCCACGCGCATCTCCGGTCCATCGAGCACCATGTTGGCATGGCCGTTGTAACCTGCGTTGATATCTTCGCCGTTCTCGTAGCGGCGGTTGTCCCACGCCAGCCACCGGCACTCGTTGATGTCCGGCAGGGCGCCTCGCTCAACCGGCATTCCTCCGTGCCCGATGCAACGGCCGTACGTGGGAATCCCGCCTTCTACGGCGAATTTGTCATATATAGCGAGCTTGTGCTCGTGTCCCCAGAACCAGATCACCGGACGGTGAATGATCCGCGCCAGCTGCTGCGAGGGAATCTGATACCACTCGCCGAATGACGAATGGCTGCCGTGATGCGACAGCAGAATAAGCCCGCGATTATCGCCATCCGGATTCACCGTGTCCCTCAGCCACTTCAGCAGAAGCTCCGGCAGCGTGCATTTCGGTTTGAATCTACGCGACGTTCGGATGAATTTGCTTTTTTGGATCACGGGCACGCGTCCCCAATCAAATTGCGTGGAGTTGTAACCCGTATCAATCGCGATGATGCGCCAGTGCTTGTTCTGCAGGCAGAAAAAACTGGCCCATTGCCCGCTGCCCCATTCGCCGTCCCCATCCTTCAGCCCCATTTTCGGGAGCACGTAGCGGAAGTACCCATTTCCGTGCGCGTACATTTCGTGATTTCCGGTGAGCGCGAAGCTGCCCTTCGTGCCCATCGGCCACTTGACGGGCGTGTAACCGCTCGTTTTCTCGCCCAGGAAATTTTCCTTCACTTCGGTCCCGCCGCCCACGTAGTAAACGTCGCCCAGATGAATCGTGAAATCCGGACGCGCCTTGGCCACGCGGTCCGCCACCATCTGTGCCTCATCCGTTCCCGTGCCCCAGTCTCCAACCAGGCTGATCGTGGTGTGGTCGGAAATCTGGTGGATGCCGTTGCCTTTGCCGGCCGTGGAGTAATCCCTGAAGTTGTGCTTCCTGCGAAACCAGTATTTTGCGACGTGGGAAATCCAGGTCAACATATGGCCGGGCAGGAAAGCCTTCAGCGGGCTGTAAGTCGTCTGCGAATAATTCGAGCCCGCCGCGTGGAAATGCTCCGCGAGCGCGGAATGAAAAGTCCCGGCAAAGTTTCCCAGGTCCTTGCGCGGGCCTTTGGGATGGATGGGATCGTCGGATGCCACGCGCTTACCTTAGCAGAGTTCTCGCGCACAAATAAAAAAGCCCGATCCGATTCACATCGGACCGGGCTTGCGTTTGTCTGCTACAAACTCTTTGACGTCGAGTGAGACAAGTCAGAACCCGTCGGGCTGAGAGAACCGAACGTCCCGGGTCGTGAGATCCGGGATGGAGAGCCGTGCCTGCTACCGACGCAGGCCGTACTCCCTTTTCTTTTAGAAAGGAGGTGATCCAGCCGCAGGTTCTCCTACGGCTACCTTGTTACGACTTCACCCCAATCATGAGTCATACCTTGAGCGCCTGCCTCCTTGCGGTTGGCACGGCGA